>SDBS01001620.1_pt1 | contig 22807 bp, 29 predicted proteins | sample 2277091 | NCBI WGS metagenome assembly SDBS01 (sample SAMN10404972, study PRJNA504765) | marine sediment metagenome | isolation source: marine sediment core GS10_PC15, 163 cmbsf | place: Arctic Ocean: Southern Knipovich Ridge | collected 2010
TCATATTTAGGCCAATAAGTCAAGGTTTTCTCCAAATCGAATTTGCTTTTTTAAAAAACAGGCCGTTTTGGGCCGATACAGTGGGATTATTTAGAAAATTATTTTTAGATGATTAATTGCTGATTGCTTTATTTAAAAAATACTCGAAATATTTTAGTAAATAACTAAAAACCTCTATATTCTAGAAGAAAAAATGTTACACTGACAAACAGTTGGCAGAGTAAAAATAGAAAGAGAAATTAGATAAAAAGAAACCCCAAGTTATCTTTTGCCCTGGCTTCCGCTTTAGGTTAATCAACATCTTGGGGTCAGTCCTTAGAACTTTAATGGGACCCATCCATCGCTTCCTGTACTTTTTACATTCTTTCGTCTGCAAATTTCAATTGGCTCTGGAAGTTGCCCTACATTCTAAGAACAATTTTAATATAGCAAAAAGTTGAAATAGTGTCAATGGAAAATCTATTTTTTTAAGATTTTATTAATTACTTTAATTTACTTCAGCTTAATGACTAATCCTTTTTTAAATACGTCAGCTATTCGTGCCAAAGTATCCATAGAGAAATTTTCATGACCATTCTCGATCTTAGAGACATATTGCTGGGCTGTCCCTAGTTTTTTTGCTATATCTTCTTGAGTATACCCTAACTCTATTCGCATATTCCTAATCTGCTGGGCCAGTTTCATTCCTTCTGGGGGAATCTTCACTTCTTGAGGTTCTCTGATCTTAATTCCACATTCTTTTAACCCTTCATGGACCCTTTCGAAGATTGTCTGCCAGAAAATTACTCTATCTCCAAGCCAGCTGTCCTTTCTCATTCGCTTCTTTATAGTCGGCCACTTCTTACAGAAAGTTACCTTATCAATAATACTGAAAGCTATCTTAGGATCGCTTACCCGGGAAAATAGTTTTTCTGCATAGATATCAAATTTGGGGTTGCCCGCATCCTTTAAAATTTTTCTTACATCACTTTCTCTTAGACGGCTGTCCCACAGCCAGTTTGTTTTCATTTTATCACCTCAAGTTAGCCTGTCTGGCAGTTTCTTTAAAATCTCCTCATCCAAATGTGTTATTACTTTGGCAATATCTACTTTCGGAACTAAATCCAGGAGCTCAATTTTTAAGTTCATTCGGTTAAATACCCTGTACCAGGCAATAAGAGCTTCTGCTTTATCATAGGGAAAATATTCAAAGAAAAATTCTGACAAAGCCCTGTGATGCTTTGATAAATAGTAGAGATCAAATAAGTCTTTTACACTCTGGCGACCGGCGTGGATTATTCTGCCGGTGATATCTTGTTTTTTGGTTGTTCCTACGGCAGCAGATATTTTTCTGCAATAGATATCTTCTAAGGAATGCATCCCATTTTTTATTCTCTTGATGTTCTTCTCGAAATCCTGAACAAAATCTATTTTTAGAACACACCGTTTCTTAAGGCCTAAAGAATAAACCTTCATAGGTATTAGCTTAGGGTCGTCTTGGCAAGCCTCTAACTTAAATTCAAAACCGCTTTCTTTAGAAACAAAATCCATTATTAGATCTGGATCCTCTTTTCTATAATCTTGAGTAAAAAAATCCAAGTCCTCTGAAAACCTATGATCAAAATAAAAAGATAAAGCTGTCCCTCCGGTCAGATAGTATTTTCTGAATTTACCTGTTATCAGCCTGGCTATTTTTCTTTGCTCACTTTTAATATAAGAAATTTTGTTTTTCATCTCAAGACAATTATACTACTTATAAGTAGTATCTGACAACAAAAATTTTATTTTTCTAGCAAATTTTAGACAAGTGGCTAAAAAAGCAACTATGAAGCGCTAGAATCCATTCTAAGGCGTTTAAAAAGGGTGTGGTGTATTATTATATACTAAGGCAAACAAGTATTTAAATTAATCCAATTATCTTTCTCTGCCTCTATGCTTTTCTCTTGAATGGTATATATGTTCTTTTGTCTTTTCAACTCTGATTTTTTCTTTTTCTATATCCCGTGAAATCTTTTTGGTGATATTATCTATTCCTGAGCTAATGCCTCTTAAACTTTTCCCGGGACTTCTTTCCTTGTAAGAGGTACTTATTTTTTCCAATTTTTTATCTTCTTTTACGATAGAGTCTCTTCCTCTATCAAATTCAGCATTTATTTCTTCTTTTGTATAAGCATGTCCGAGCTTATTCCCACGGCAGTATTTTTTCTTATCTGAGTGAAGATAGCTTAGATGTTTATTCTGTATTTTCATTTCTATATTGAAATTTTCTTTTAGGTAACTTTTTAGATCAACCAGGTTTCTGGAATGCTCTTTTGCTTCATCTATTGCTGAGCGCAATTGTTCTTTCCATATAGGGAGTCCTTTTTCTGCCAGTTTGTATTCAGCCATTGAGTAGCGGTTTTTGGCGTATGGTTTTTCTATTGTTGAGAGATGCTCGCGCTGGCATATTCTGTCATTTTCAAGCTTTGTTTCTCGCAAGGTTCTTTTATCTGATATAAGTTTATAGCCGTCTTTAAACGATACTGAATTTACTACGAGGTGGTTATGAATATGGTTTTTGTCTTTGTGGGTTGCTATTAAAACCTCGTGATACCTAAACTGCTTTTCTGCAAGCTCTGTTCCAATTTCGTGAGCTTTTTCAGGAGTTATTTCTTCTGGCTTAAAACTTTGTATTATGTGGTGGTAGCTAATGCCGCCTGTTTTAGCGTAAAGCTCTTTTGTGGCATCCATCTCGCTTACTGCATTATCCGGGGAGCAGTCTTTTCCGCTTACAATACGTTCATCGGTTTTTTCTTTGCTTAAAACATAATTTATTATAATTTTAACGCTTCCTTTTGAAGCAAGTCTTTTTATAACTGCCATAAAATTTCTATCTGTAAAAGAGTATATGCTATTCTTTTTTAACGTTTCTTTATATTTTTTTAAATGCTGCTGCCAACCTGTCCCAGACTATTTTTAGGTCCTCTTTTATGACTTTAAAATCATCTCCCAGCACAGTTAGGGTTCCGCGATTTACTGAGCGGGTGATCTGGTTTAAGTTATTGCCTATTCTTTTGATTTCAATTACTAAGCCTCTTATACCGGGTATTACTGTAATGTTTTTATTTAGCGAGCATTTCCTAAGATAGTCGCTTCGGGTAAGCCTCGTTTTTGATATTTTATTTTTTAGCAATGAAAGCTCGTTTTCAGATAGCCAGAATGTTACTGGTTTTTTTCTTTTTCTTCCCATATTTTTTTACATATTCACTTCTTTTTAAAGGGGTTTGGGGGATACCCCAAAATATAAGTATTTGTAAGATATGCGTTAGCATGTGTTACAAATACACAGCTTGCTCAATTCTCTAAGCTCAATTCTCTAAGGTTGTGTCTGATGTTCGTGTATTACATACTTATTATTTATAGTTATTATTATATTACTATATTATATAATATTTTAATATATATTTAATATTGTATAAAGAGGGCCATGCTTTCTTGTAAATCTGGTGTTGTCTATCTAAAAAAGTATCTAAAAATATCTTGCCAGCGTACATGTATTAGATGTACAATAATTGCATGAAATTTGAATGGGACCCTGAGAAAAATGAATGGTTAAGAGAAAAACGGGGGATATCTTTTGAGAAAATTGTTTTTCATTTATCCCAGGGTGATTTATGGAAAGTATCAGATCATCCGGATCAGGAAATATATCCGGGGCAACGGATATATTTTGTGATAGTTGATGATTACATTTATTTAGTCCCTAATGTAAAAGAAGAAAAATATATTTTTTTAAAAACCATAATCCCAAGCAGAAAAGCAACGAGAGATTATAAAAAAGAAATAGAGGGAAAAAATGAAATTAGATAATGAAGAAAAAAAGATCCTGGATGCATATGGAAAAGGCTACATAAAAGCAAGACAACCTTCGGATGAAGAGTTAAAAGAAATAAAAAAAATAGCTGAAACCACCTTCAGGAAAAACAAGCGGATCACTATTCGCCTGTATGATCATGATTATAAGGGAATTCAAAAAAAAGCTATGGAAAAGGGCATCCCGTATCAAACTTTGATTTCAGGAATGATCCATCAATATATTGAAGGAGATCTTGTAGAAAGAAAAACTGGCTGAATGGATTTTCTAAGAGTTTGATTATTGTATGGCATGATATTATAGTCTTATCACGATGGGAGAGCACACCTAAGGTTTTGTCCGAAGGTTAATCTCTCTCATTTTCATTTCATACCTAACTTTTTATTAAGTTTATCTATAATTTCTCTCTAAGGTGCTGCGACATAATCAGCTTTTGCCTTAGGTCTAGGAGATGTCAGCCCATCTTCAGCTAATCCTTCTAAATGCATGGCAAGAGCTTCGGTTATATTCTTTTTTGCTTCTTTTATGGTCTTCCCTGTGGCAATGCAGCCTGGTACATCAGGCAGATACACCGAATAATTATAGTTAGCTTTTTCGATTACTATTAAATATTTCAATTTATTTTTAATCATTAATTTTATCTGTTATATACCTGCTTTTTTAATATCTAAATTTATATTATGTTCCTGTGCTTTCCATCGGATTACATTTGTAAATAGAGCTGCTTTACTTTTTTTAACTTTTCCCATCAGGTATGTGTCTTTTACTTCACTTAAAGCCTGGTATATTAGATTTTCTGGTATTAAATCAACAATTTTTCTGTAAAATCCCAATGAGTGGCTGTCCTCTAGCTGCTCTGATATTTCTTTTGCAAGAAGTTCTTTTTCTTGAGTTTTTTTTCCTTTTTTTAAAATAACGTTCTCTTTAACGTTATTATTATTCTTGTTTAAATAATGGTTATAGTTAGTGTGACGATTTCGCCATATGGCAGGATCGTCACATGGACCTTGTGACGATTTCGTCACAAGGATGTTATCAGGTTTATTATCAGCTGATTTTTCAAAAATTTTAACTTGGGCAACAGGTAAAATTGTATAACGGACATTTTCCCATGTTCCCTCTTTGTTTCTTAATCTAACAGCTTTTATAACTGGTTTGCCGTCAAATCTAAATCTTAAAAGACTTTTAATTCTTCGATTGGCGGTTTCCCGGCTTATGCCTAAATCCCGGGCTACCTGGTCTTGGCTTGGGTAGCAGTTGCCGTTTTTATCCATATATAAGGCTAGCGCGATTAAGGTTTTAAATTCGCGATCGGAAATCTTTTTTAAAAGTCCTGAAGTCCTAGCGGCAACAAAAAGTTTGACAAAAACACGGTTTTCCCAGGATTGTTCCAAAGTGTCATATTCTTTTTGAATTTCAATAGTGACGAGTTTTTCATCTTTGAATTTTGAGGAAACAGAAATATTCTCAAGCGGAAGATTGAGCTGGCCTGTGTTTAATTTTTTACGGATTTTTTTGTTTTTTTCTAGTGACTCTTTTAACTGTTCCATAAGTAGATTAAATTGTCATATTGTAATATTGTCATATTGTAATATTACTTACTTAATTCGTTCTAATATTTTTATTAAGATTGCTTTATTAATTTCTAACAAGTTTGCAAACAATTTAAATGAAATTCTTAAAACATCGGCCTGTGAAACCTTGCCGCGTTTAATTTCTTTACTTAAATGGTAAGAAGTATCTTTTACCCACTCGATTTCTCTTTCTGTAAGTCTAAAAGTTTGGGCTTTGTAAGCCGGTTCACGGAGTTCTTCTATTTCATCATCAGTAAATTGAAATATTGTAATATTACTTGTAATATTGCTTTCTTGCTTGGTTTCCTTTTTTATTTTAATCATTTTAGCTTCTTTGCTGTCTTGTTTAATTTTAGTGATAAATTTAGCTTCTTTTTTTGGCTCGGGTTTTTGCTCAACAACCTGGGGTGAGGGAGCTGGAGAAAAAAAAGCATCCATTCCTTTCCCGGTAGACTCTTTTAAATTTTTGGTAAGTTCTTTGTTATTAAATAATAAAGGTTTTCTTTTAGCCATTGATTATTTCCTCCACAATTTGAGTATAAGCCTTTGAACCTTCATGTTTAGTATCTATAAGAATAAGAGGAGCTTTTTGGTTAGGGGACTCTGTAAAACGGACAGAATTAGTAATATATGTGTTGAACATTTTTATCCCAGTGTCCCGGCTTGCCTTTTGGAGAGCCTCGAAAATTTCTTGGCTGTTTAGGGTTCGTTTATCATATTTTGTGGCTATAATTCCAAGGTAAGTAAGGTCTGGATTGGTTATTGCACGAATCTTTGAAACTGTTTTTGCGAGCATATTCAAACCTCGCAAAGCTAAAAGCTCCATTGACATAGGGATTAGAAGCTCCCCGGCGGCAGTAAAGGCGTTTATGGTAAGCATTCCAAGGCTAGGGGGGCAGTCAAGGAGTATAAAGTCATAGTTTTCAATTACATCTCTTAATTTTCGCTTCAGAATTTGTTCAGCTGCTAAAAGTTGCTTAAGTTCAACCTCGGCACCAGCTAAGTCTATATTTGAAGGTGCAAGGTCAAAATGCTGCGAGGTTTTAATGATAATATCCTCAAAAGTAACATCGTCATTTATTAGAACTGTGTAAACCGTTCTATTAAGCGAGTCTGTAGATATTCCAAGGCTAACCGCACAGCCACCTTGAGGATCAAGGTCAATTACAAGAACTTTTTTACCCTTTTCCCCCAATCCCGCAGCTAAGTTAAGGGCTGTTGTTGTTTTGGCAACGCCACCTTTTTGATTGGCAACCGCGATTATCCTTGTTCCCAATCCAGCTCTAGAGACACGGTTTTCAATTGCCTCTCTAGGTATTCTGTATTGGCTGCCTATCTTAGAAGAGGGAAGTTTACCGCTTTTAATCCACCTCAAAATTGTATTAGTGTGGACATTAAGCATTGTCGCAGCCTCGTCTGTATTAAGAAACAATGGTTCGTTTGCCATTTTTTAGTATAAGATAGTTAATAAATTAGCTTTTATATAACCAACTACAACTACAATTATTTAACAATGGAGTTTCTTTGTCAAGAGAAAATTAAAAATTTATTGTGATTCTTATATAAAAATATAAAAATTTTAAAAAATTATTTTTATAAGCTAGTGGCATCAATCTGCAGAAATATTAACTCCCTATGCGACGGCGTTCAGACATCCAGGTAGAATGGTAACAGAGAAGCAATTAATACAATCTTTTATGCGAAATTTTTCTTCAATTATTTAAATTATGTTTTACTTTTATACAAATATTACATATAATTACCCTTACTATATAACAAAATAGTTAAAATATATACCTTACTTTATAACAAAAACATTAAGCAATTTTTACTTTTGGGGAGTTATGTTTAATCGTACGATAATAAAAGAGACGGAGAAATGGGCACAAAGAGATAATAGAAAACCATTAATACTTCGTGGAGCTAGACAAGTTGGTAAAACAACTGCAGTTGAGATTTTTTCAAAGCAGTTTGACCAGTATATTTATTTAAATCTTGAAATTAATTCTGAGCGCAGGCTCTTTGAAAAAAATTACTCAATTGATGAATTAGTTCAAGCAATATATTTTGAAAAAAATAAAAGAAAAATAAACGGTAGAACTCTAATTTTTATTGATGAAATTCAAAACTCTCCAAATGCGATTTCTATGCTTAGATATTTTTATGAGTCTTTTAAAGAGCTATATGTTATTGCAGCAGGGTCACTTTTAGAATCTCTAAGGGGAAGACAAATAAATTTTCCTGTAGGACGGGTTGAGTATCTTTATATGACACCATTAACATTTAATGAATTTGTAAACGCATCAGGCGATAATACCTTAACAGAAATTCTTTATAAGATTCCGTTTCCAGGTTTTGGCCATGAGAAAATGCTTAAATATTTTTACAGATATACCTTGATCGGAGGCATGCCTGAAATAGTAAGCAGTTATTTTAATAATCAAAATATAATTGAGTTAAAGCCGGTATATGAGAGTTTACTCATATCCTACATTGACGATATAGAAAAATATGCAAGAAATGATACTCTTGCAAGAGTAATTCGATATGTTATAGAAAATTGCTTTTATCATGTAGCCCAAAGAATTAAATTTGAGGGGTTTGGTAGATCTAATTACAAATCAAGAGAAATATCAGAAGCTTTAAAAACCCTTGAGAAAGCAATGCTAGTATATTTGATATATCCCTCTACTGTAACAGAACTTCCTATTCTAATGGATTTAAAAAAATCTCCAAGACTTCATATTGTAGATACCGGACTTGTAAATTATTTTGCAGGACTTCAGAAAGAGCTTTTTGGTACTGAGGATTTAAATAACGTCTATGAAGGAAAAATTGCAGAACATATAGTTGGGCAGGAACTTATTGCAATAAGAAGCTCTATTGTAGATAAAGTTTCTTTTTGGGTGAGAGAAAAAAAGCAATCAAATGCTCAAGTTGATTATATTATACCTTATGAAAAATACGTTATCCCTATTGAGGTAAAATCAGGGAAAGCTGGCAGATTGAGATCGCTTCACGAATTTGTTGATTTAGCTTCACATAATTATGCAGTAAGAATTTATTCAGGTAAGCTTAAAGTTGATAAAGTTCAAACAATTAAAGGGAAAAAATTTTATCTTCTAAACCTTCCTTTTTACTTGATAGGCAACATAAATAAATATCTAAGCTGGTTTATAGAGGAAGGAAAGAAAAAAACTTAAATTTATTATATTAAAATATGCTTAAGCACTTTTGTTGTTTCTATAGAAAAACTTTGTTACACTATTCTTGATTATATAGAAAAGAGGAGAAACAAATGCGTAAAGTGCAACAATTTACTGCGATCATCGAAAGGGAAGAAAATCAATATGTTGCTCTTTGCCCGGAACTTGACATAGCTAGTCAAGGAGAAACCGTAGAACAAGCTAGAACAAATCTTATAGAAGCTCTAGGATTGTTCTTTGAAGCTGCCTCCCCACAAGAGATTAATAACTGTACCTGTTCCAAATCATAAAGAAATTAGAATTGGAACACTCAAATCCATTGTTAGACAATCAAGAATACCCTCTTCTGAATTTGAGTTTTGAAAAATTTAAAAACTGCCAACTGGTAATAAATTATAAACAAACTTCTAGGGGGATTATATTTCTCTCACGCATAATATTCAAGTAGAATGGGTGTATTAATTTGTGATTTTGATATATTATACAAACCCTTTAAAAGATTTCATGCTGTTTTCTACATCAATGTTTGCCAGGGTGATGTAGATTGTGGTGGTGCCTGGTTTGATAATAAAATTTATTATTGAATTTAGCCCTACTGGTGCAAGGGTAAAACTATAAAAAAAGTAACGAATTCTGTCTCCAAACCAGGTAACGGATCCTGGAAGAGATAAAACTTTATTTTGATAAACCTGAAGATAAAAAAGCACTGTAAAAAGCAACGGATATTGGAAAATATTACTTACTTGAATTATAGGAGTAGAGCCGCTTTCGGTACTATATACCCTGTTTTAGTAAAGGGTGCAAGCTGTAGATTAATTTGGTATCGGTATAGGGGTTGAGTACCTCCGGGAGGACTCTGGGGGTAGCTCATCGCATTGTGGCAAGGTGCATTGCAGTCAGAGGGACAACATAAAGAAGACTAAGCATAGCTACTTCTTCGATGATCACCATCACAGGCAGCGGCTATCAGTTTTGAACAAGCATGTGGTCTATCAGCAACATATAAACCTTTTGAAACCTCTTCAAATGGAACCCCTAATTCGGAAAGAACTTTTTGTCCGGGGCCTCTGACAGTGACTTTGTTCATTAAATAACCACCAATCCAGAATCCACCCCCAAGATAATTGTTTCTTTCAACAATTAAAACTTTCAGTTTCTCTTTTGCTAATTCTTTACCTGCCGTTGATCCGGAAGGACCTGCACCTATTATTAAACAGTCACTTTCTACATACTCAGAAAACTGTTTAGCAAATTCATTCACAATTGCTCTTGTAACTTCTTTTTCACCAACTATACTAAAATTTTTCTTCTCCGTTCTTCTACCTCCTTAAATTACTCTAAAATTGTGAGTGTAAATGTTCATTCGTTTACCCCTAACAAAACCAATCAGTGTTACTCTCATTTTCTCAGCTAAACCTACAGCTAAATCTGTAGGTGCTGCACGAGAAATAATAATTGGTATTTTTCGTTTGGTTACTTTGATTAATATCTCCGATGAAATTCTCCCACTGGTTAGGATTATTTTATTCTCAGTCAATATGTTTTTCAACAAGCATTCACCAAAGATTTTATCAATAGCATTATGACGACCTATATCTTCAGCAAAGACTTCTATCTTATTTAGATTGCATAAAGCAGATGAATGAACACCACCTGTTTTTTTGAATAAATCAGAATTTTCTTGAAATTCCTTCATCAAATCAAAAATTAGATTATGACTTAATCGAATATCCGACTCTATTGGTTTACAATCATTAACATCTTCAGGATTGTAAAAAGACGCACCTCTTCCACAACCTGAACTGATCAATCTTTTTTGAAAGAAATCCTGTGAAATATGAAAATTGTTGTTTAATTCCACATTAACATAATGTCCATCTTTACCAAGATTTATATTTTTTATCACAGTATCATTTTTAATCAGACCTTCAGATAAAAGAAATCCTGCTGATAAATATTCTAATTTCTCAGGACTACACAAAAGAGTTACTATCTCCTGGCCATTAACCAGAATTGTAAAAGGAACTTCTCTTACAACCAAATCATTTTTTGTATTCGTTTCCTCAGTGCTTACCCTAACTATACCTAACTCTTTTATTTTATTCATTCCTTTCCAAAACCTCATTCACCCCGTTAGAAATTTTTTCTGGTTTGGAGTGTTATGTTAAAACTTTTGTTTTATACCGTATAACTTCCGAATTTCTAACGGGGTTCATACTTCCTGTTCGATATCCTTGAAGGTCTAAAGTTACATAGTGATAACCAATTTCCTTAAGTTTTTTAACTATTTTCTTTCGTAAATTTATAGAAGTTAGACGCTCTATATCTTCTGGAGAAACTTCTATTCGGGCAATACTATCATGATGTCTTACCCTGATTTGTTTCAGCTCTAACTTGTATAAATAGTCTTCAGCTTCGCCTACCATTTGAAGTTTCTTTTTATTAATTGGCATTTCATAAGGAAATCGGGAAGCCAAGCAGGCAAAAGTTTGTTTATCCCAAGTGGGTAGATTCATCTTACGGGAAAGTAAACGAATTTCTTTCTTAGTTAAGCCAGCTTCTTTTAAAGGACTTCTCACTCCTAATTCTTCACCTGCCTTCATTCCCGGACGAAAATCACCAATATCGTCATAATTCGTCCCGTCAGCAATACGATCTATACCTCTGACTAATGCTATTTGTTTGAGTTTGGTAAATAGTTCTTTTTTACAATAATAGCAACGGTTAATTGGATTACTAACAAAATGACGATTAGATAACTCGTTAGTAGTTATAGTAAAGTGTTTAACATTTAATTCTTGGGCTATTTTCTTTGCTTGTTCATATTCTCTTTTAGGATAAGTTTCAGATTTAGCGGTGACTGCTAAAACCTTATCTCCAATGGTTTCTTTTGCTACTTTAATTAAAAAAGTTGAGTCTACACCACCAGAATAAGCAACTAAAATACTTCCCATATCTCTCAAAATCTTTCTTAATTTTTTTAATTTTGCTTCTAACATATCCAACCACCCCCAATTACAGTGTCATCATCATAAAAGACTACTGCCTGGCCTGGGGTAATTGCTCTTTGAGGTTGAGCAAATTTTATTTCAACCTTTCCATTAGTTATAGGAAAAATTGTAGCTTCGGTCTCTGAATGTTTATATCTTATTCTTATCTTCAATTTTCTTGATTTCAAATTATCAGAAATATAGTTTTCTATCCAATTAACATTTTTTGCGATCAATGAGTCTTGATAAAGTTTTCGTTCTTCTCCTACTACAATTGTATTTTTCTCTTTATCAATAGCAGTTACATAAAATGGTTTTTGATATGCACCAATTCCTTTCCTCTGTCCAATAGTATAAAAAGCGATTCCTTGATGTTCTCCCAATATTTTCCTGTTCATATCAACTATCGGACCGGGTTTAAATACATCAGATTTGACCTGTGTTCTTAAAAATTTGCGATAATCATTATCAGGAATAAAACATATTTCTTGACTGGCGGGTTTATTATATACTTTCAAACCAAATTCTTTAGCCAATTGCCTTACTTCATTTTTTGTATAATCTCCTAATGGGAAAAGACAAAGAGATAATTGTTCTTGAGAAAGTGAAAATAGGAAATATGATTGGTCCTTTTCTATGTCTTTTCCTTTTTTAAGAAGATATCTTTTGCTTGAGCTGTCATATTCAACACGAGCATAATGGCCAGTAGCAATATAATCTGCCCCCAAACTCTTTGCTCTGTTGAGTAAACTTCCAAATTTTATTTTTTCATTACAAATAATACAGGGATTGGGTGTGTGACCATTTATATATTCCTGACAGAAGTAAGTAATTACTTTATTTTCAAATTCTTTTTCATAATTAAGTGCATAGAAAGGAATACCTAATTTCTGTGCTACTCTTCTGGCATCATCTATTCCCCGGATACCACAACAACCGGATTCAGAAACTTCTCCAAAGTTAGATAATTTCATACTTATTCCAATAACTTCATATCCTTGTTTAATCAAAATACCAGCAGCGGTTGAAGAATCTACTCCACCGCTCATAGCCACAACTACTCGTTTTTTCATTTATCTTTACCATGCTTCTTAAGATAATCCTCAATAGCTGATTTCAATGCTTCTTCGGCCAACACAGAGCAGTGCATCTTTATCGGTGGCAATCCACCCAATGCCTCAGCAACCGCTTTATTCGATATTGCCAATGCGTCATCTATACTTTTCCCCTTCACTAACTCGGTAACCATTGAACTTGTAGCAATAGCTGCTCCACAACCAAATGTTTTAAACTTCACATCAACGATTATGTTATTTTCAACCTTTATATATAACTCCATTATATCTCCACAAACAGGATTGCCTACATGACCTACGCCATCAGGATTTTCTATTTCTCCAACATTTCTTGGATTACGGAAATGTTCCATTACTTTTTCGCTGTATTGCATGACCAATGTCCTGTATTGTTTATCCGGTTATAGACAACATCTTGTTTACTGATTGAATTGCTCTTGCTCGAATCTCATTAGGTACCTTCACTTCATTTCTCATATCCTCAAGTATCCATAACACTTTTTCTAAACTACTTAATTTCATATTCGGACATATTGCCAATTCTGAAGCAGGGTAGAATTTCTTATCAGGATTTTCTTTCTGTAAACGATAAATTAAACTAGTTTCTGTTCCAACAATTATTTCTTTAGCTTTTGATTCTTTTGCATATCTGCACATACCGCTTGTTGAAAGAACTTTATTAGCCACCTTAATTACCTCTGGTGTACATTCTGGGTGAACCATCACCTCAGCATGTGGATATTTTTTCTTTTGTCTAACAATATCTTCAGCTAAAATTTTTACATGTACTGGGCAATATCCATCCCAATAGACCATTTTTCTACCATTTTGACTTGTTATATATTGACCAAGATATTTGTCCGGAATAAAAATTATCTCCTGGGTACTATCTAAAGATTGAACTACTTTTATAGCATTAGCAGAAGTACAACAAATGTCACTCTCTGCTTTAACTTCAGCAGTAGTATTTACATAGGACACAACAATAGCATCCGGATATTCCTCTTTTAAATTTCTCAGCTTTGTCGAATCAATCATATTAGCCATAGGACATCCCGCATTTATATCAGGCATTAATACTATCTTGTTAGGTGATAGAATTGAAGCAGTTTCAGCCATAAAATGCACACCACAGAAAACAATCACTTCAGCATCAGTTTGTGCTGCTTTCCTGCTCAATTCTAAGGAATCACCAAGAAAATCGGCTATATCTTGAACCTCAGGTGGTTGGTAATTGTGTACCAATATGATTGCTTTTCTCTTTCTTTTTAATTCTTCTATCTTTTTTACCAGTAATTCAGACATATTTTTAGTTCGTCCTTTTCTTCCTATATAACGGCGACATTGCTCGTAACCGAGATATGATTTCTGGTAAAATCTCCAGTACATAGTCAATATCTTCTTCTGTATTATCTTTACCTAAACTAAATCGTATTGAACCCTGAGTAATTGCAGAATCCACTCCCATTGCTTTTAAAACATGAGAAGGTTCTAAAGAACCTGAAGTACACGCTGAACCACTGGAAACAGCCACTCCTTTCATATCTAAATTAAGAATTATTGATTCTCCTTCTACAAATTCAAAACTCATATTTAAGGTGTTAGGAAGTCTTTTCCTGGGATGACCATTTAACTGCACATGGTCTATTTTCTCACCAATACCGCTGCATAATTTATTTCTTAGATTTGTTAAATGTATCAATTCGGTTTCCATAGTTTCATTGGCAATTTCTATTGCTTTACCCACTCCAACAATACCTGGAACATTTTCTGTTCCTGCCCTACGATTTTTCTCATGGTGTCCACCGTGGATTAAAGGTTGTATTCTTGTACCTTTATGTATATAGAGAGCACCAATTCCTTTGGGACCATAGATTTTATGGCCAGATAATGATAGTAAATCTACATTTAATTCATTTACATTAACTGGAATTTTACCTACTGATTGCACAGCATCTGTATGAAAGTAAATTTCTTTTTCTTTTGCTATTTCACCAATTTCAGAAATTGGTTCAATTGTTCCTACTTCATTATTAGCATGCATAATTGTAATAAGAATTGTCTCTTTAGTAATTGCCTTCTTTACTTCATCAGGGTCAACAAGACCATATTTATCAACAGGTAAATAAGTAACCTTAAATCCCTCTTTTTCTAAAAATTTACAGGGTTTTATTATGGCATGATGCTCAATTTGTGAGGTTATTATATGATCCCCTTTACCTTTTAATGCATAGGCAACCCCTTTTAGGGCAGTGTTGTTACTTTCTGTTCCCCCGCAGGTAAAAACAATTTCATAACTATCTGCATTTAAAACTTTGGCAATCTTTTCCCTTGAATCTTCTAGGGCAATTTTAGCTTCCTGACCATATGAATACAGAGTTGAAGCATTGCCAAATTTATCAGTAAAATAGGGTAGCATTGCCTCTAATACTCTAGGATCGCAAGGAGTAGTTGCAGCATAATCTAAATATATTCTTTTTTTCATTTCCTACCCTTTGTCATTGTTTCATTTAAGCTTCCGCTTCTATATCCTTCTAAATCTGCCGTTATATAAACATAACCTATTTTTTTAAGTGATCTAGTAATCCTATCTCTTACTCTTTTCTTTAATAGTTTAGGTAAATCTTCAGCCAAAACTTCAATTCTTGCAATCTTCCCATAGTCTCTTACTCGAAGCTGCCCAAAACCTTCTCTTTTTAAAGCTTCTTCTGCAGCCTCTATTTTTCTTAATTTCTTAATTGTTATCTTGCTTCCATAAGGTATACGAGAGGACAAACAGGCATTGGAAGGTATATTCCATGTAGGTAGGCCTAGCTTTTTTGATAATTTTCTAATCTCTTTTTTTGTAAGAGATGCTTCTATTAATGGGCTCCGTATTTGTAATTCTTTAGCTGCTTTTAGTCCAGGTCTATAGTCACTTGTATCAGAAAAATTACTCGCATCTACCACATAATTTAGTCCATTTTTTTCAGCCAGGTTATTTAGCTTTGAAAATAACTCCTTTTTACACCAATAGCATCTATCTGAATTATTGTTTACAAAATCAACATCTTTAAATTCATCAGTTTTTACTACTAAATGATTAACACCTAAACTTTTTGCCATATCTTTTGCAGAAGATAATTCTTTTCCAGAAAGAGTGGGAGAATCTGCGGTTACGGCCAATACCTTTTCTTTTTTTAAAGTATCTTTAGCAACCTTTAATAAAAAAGTACTGTCTACTCCTCCTGAATAAGCTATAAGTACACTATCCAGTGAAGATAAGATATCTTTTAGTTTCTCTATTTTATTATTCAAATACCTCCCCCATCAAAAAAAAAGCTTTTCAGGTATTGAAATGGAATTAGTCTTCTCTTTATTTTTTCTTATATCCCCTAGTTGTAACTTTTCATTGATATCATCAATCTGCTGCTGTAAAAACTTTAAGGCATCAGAAATAGGATCAGGAAGCTTTCCATGTTCTAATTTTTCTATCTCTTTTTCTGTAAAGCCAAGTCCAATTCTAGCTGGTATTCCCACTACTGTAGAATTGCCAGGCACATCTTCAATTACTACAGATCCAGCACCAATTCTGGCCCCATCTCCGATGCTCACCGGACCTAAAACAACTGCACCTGTACCAATCAGTACATTATTACCTATGGTTGGGTGGCGCTTTTTCTTCTCCAGGCTAGTGCCTCCTAAAACCACTCCAGCATAGATAAGTACATCATCTCCGATCTCTGCAGTCTCCCCAATTACCACTCCCATTCCATGATCAATAAAAAGTCTCTTTCCTATCTTTGCTCCTGGATGGATTTCAATTCCGGTAAAGGAACGGTTTAGGTTAGAAATTAACCTTCCAATAAAAAATAGCCTTTTTTTCCAGAAAAAATGTGCTATTCGGTGAAGCCAGATGGAATGTAGTCCTGAATAGGTAAAAAATACTTCGAAAGCATTTCTGGCTGCTGGATCTTTGGTCAAAGCTACCTTTATATCTTCTTTTAATGTTCTAATTAATCCCATTTTTTAATTATTAAAAATAAATTTCCATTGCCTTCTGAGGACAAGCTTTAATACACATATCACAGGCAATACATTTGTTATCATAAAAATTAACTTTTCTAGATAGATCTTCCACTTCAAAGGCACCAGATGGGCACAGTGGTACACATACTCCACAATCGATACATCTGGTCTCATTCCTTACAATATCCTGGGAGAAAGGTTGGAGCTTTACTCCCATACTCTCCAAATAGTTAATACCTTTCGAGCAATTATTCTCTTCTCCTTTTATTTCCAGTATAAGGAGCCCTTCTTGCCTGTAGTCTATATTTGCTTTTAAGATATTAAATTCCAGCTCATAATCTTTAACCAACCTGCATACAATGGGTTGATTTGCTATTTTAGATGAAAAATGCAAAACTACTTTTTTTGATATCATTACACCTTACCTTCAAATTAGTCACTTATGTGTATAGCAGGGATAATTAAAACCCCTGCTATACTTGTTTTTCTAATCACTGATTGGCCGTTCATTTAAAGGCCTAAACTTATACCCAGATTCAGCTGTAGGAAGACTAGCCACTGGTTGGGTAAGCAGAAAATCTCCATCTCTTACCCAATTCTTTAGGGTATTGGCTATCTCTATAGCTACAGGATAGCTTGACAGGTTGCCGGTGGAAACCTGCTTTCCCTGTACAGTAATCTTTCCAGTTTTTAACTGGGCATAGTTAACCTCACCTAAGGTTTCTGGTTTTCCTAACGGATATGCTTCGCTATAATCAACAATCTGGGTATATATATCCTCATCCTTTACAGATACATACTCTAGGATTCCTTCATCCAATATAGGGATAGGGAGACCTATGCCAACAGTTAAAGTAACTCCATAACCCAGCATGGTGGTACCTTTAAGATATTCTGGCTTCATTTGCTTAAGATCACCAATTACTGCTAAGGTACCTGCAGGAGCTTGAGGCACTCCGTTATCTTTTCGGGCTACTCCAGGATTATGTTGGGTACCATGCCATACAATGTAACCTATTCCTCCGCCCAGAAATATCCTGGTACCTATTCCAAAAGTCTTATAGTAAGGATCATTTAAAAGTGGCGATAGTTGGCCTGCACTACAATAGTTAGCATTACCCAGGTCAGGTTTTATCACTCCCATATAAGTATAAATTATCTTATCGGAGAGATTTACTGCTACATTGTAGTTCTGGTAGGCATTTCGGGGATTAAACAGCACTGCTTCATTTAGATCCTTTATATTAAGTAGAGTCTTAAGCTCTTTTCTGGGATAGCAGTCTGTTCCATATGCTTTAGCTTCCAATTTAAGATCTTTACCGGATACCAGATCCTCGATCACATGCCCACCACCATATTTAAACTCACCTGGAAAAGCCTTATTTCTAGGATCATCATCTGGTATGGCAGTAGCTCCAATATATACGTCTACCGCAGCCAGTCCTGCATGAACTGGTACTTCATTTATACGAGCAGCACCTCCTCCTAGCTTTATTTTAGGCTTACTATGACCAATATTTATATATGCCCCAGAAGAACACATTGGTCCAAAAGTAGCAGTGGTTACCACGTCTACCTCTTTAGCAACTTTTTTTATACCTTTTTCTTTAACATAATCTATTATCTCCTCAGCATTTAAGACTACCGCTTCCCCTCTTTTAATTTTTTCATTTATCTCATCAATAGTTTTTGCCATTACTTTCTCCTTTTAAATTAAACTTTTACTTAAAATATCTTTGAGATTTTAAATTCTCTTTGCCCACCGGAGGGCCTCCCATTATCCATACCATAATCATCACCTACCCGCATAATATTTGGCCTTAAAGACCAAAAGCCTCAGTTGTTAAATAACGTTCACCGGTATCAGGCAGTATCACTACAATTACTTTATCTTTGCTTTCTTTCCTTTTCCCCACTTCCATTGCTGCCCAAGCCGCTGCACCTGATGAGATTCCGGCAAGTATACCTTCCTCTTTGGTTAATCTTTTTGCAATATTAGCCGCATCTTCATTTTTTACCTTTATCACCTCATCTACTAGATCAACCCTTAATACCTCTGGAATAAATCCTGCCCCAATACCCTGGATCTTGTGAGAACCTGGCTTTCCACCTGATAGAACAGCAGAATCGAAGGGTTCTACAGCAATAGCACGGAAATCCGGTTTTCTTTTCTTAATAATTTCAGCTACTCCTGTAATTGTCCCCCCGGTTCCCACACCGCTTACCAAAATGTCTATTTTCCCCTCAGTATCCGCCCATAGCTCTTCAGCTGTAGTTTCCCGATGTATTTTGGGATTAGCTGGATTTTTAAACTGCTGGGGCATAAAGGAATTAGGGGTATTCTTTAATAGCTCTTCAGCTTTTTTTACTGCACCACTCATGCCTTTACTTCCGGGAGTCAAAACAAGCTCTGCTCCAAATAAAGCCAACAGTTTCCTTCGTTCAATAGACATGGTATCCGGCATGGTAAGGATTAACCTGTATCCCTTAACTGCACATACAAAAGCTAAAGAAATGCCTGTATTACCACTGGTGGGTTCAACAATAGTGGTATCTTTACCGATAAGTTTCCTATCTTCTGCATCCTCTATCATAGAAACCCCTATCCTATCCTTAACGCTGGAAAGAGGATTAAATGATTCCAGTTTAGCCACCAGAGTTGTTTTAAGACCCACTGATAATTTATTTAACTCAACCAAGGGAGTATTGCCTATAAGTTTTGTTATATCTCTTGCTATTTTCATCATATTTTCTCCTTTTGACAGTAATAGTTACTAAAAGTTACTAAAACAGGAAATAATTTCTCCGCATTTGGGGCAAATAATGCATGAATCTTCTTCAAAAACAAATGCAGTTTCTCCGCAAGCTTCACATATTTTGATTTCGCCATCCCCACTTTCATCACCTCCCACCATTTATATTATTTAGTTTCAATTATAATTATTTTTTAAAAGATAAAATATAGGTTTAGTTACCTAGATTAATGCTAAATGAAAAGAATATGTTCCTTAGATAAATAAAGTCGACTATATGCTATACATCAAGGGTTGGCTTTTTATTTTATTTCTATGTTTTTCAACCAAATCCTGTAAAGTCTTTGATTTTAGAGTTTTATCCAGATTTTCACTTAATTCATTCCATAGATCTCGTGCTACGCAAAAATTTACTCTATTGCATACATTTGGAGATTTAACACATTCTGCTAAGACCAAAGGTCCTTCTAAAGTGGATACTACTTCTTTTAAAGTAATTTCATAAGGAGGTTTAGCTAAAGTGTATCCCCCATGTGCGCCGCGAGAAGAACTAATTAGACCAGCTGCCTTTAGGCTGGGTATTATTTGCTCCAAGTATCCCACTGAAATTTCTTGTCTTTTTGCAATATCTTTTAGAAGCACAGGTCCCTTTCCATAATTTAGAGCAAGTTCTAAAATAACTCTTGTACCGTACCTACCTTTTGTTGAAAGCCTTAACATTTAAAAACCCTAATCTTAATTTTTTAATTTATTTTGAAAATTTCTAATAAATCTTATAAAATTAATAAGAATTATAATATTTATATTTAAATTGTCAAGGGATCGAATTGCTTCACTTAAAAAGTATCCCAAATGGTATCGTTGCGTCATCTAAAAAAGTATCTGAAAATTATTTAAAAAATTGGGATACTTTCTCTATATTTAAAAATATGATCTTCGTCTTTAAATATAGGGGGGTGGAAAGGATGCTGGCAATGAAGCACAGAAAAGCAGTGACAAGTGCGGTTCAGAATAGGTATGTAAAAGCTATTAAAAAGGCAAAGACTATGATTTTAGATGAATTTTGTACCACTACTGGATACAACCGGGTCTATGCAGCAAGGATACTGCGGCTAAAGGTAGGAAAAGTTATAGGATATGCAAGAATGGGCGGTAAGAAAATAAAATATGTTATTGGTAAAAAAAAGAAAACAAAAAAGAAAAGAGATAAAATCTACACCTATGATGTATTTTAAAACTTAAAAAAATATAGGCAATCTTTGATTTTATCTGCTCAAAAAGGCTTGCTCCCTTTATGGAAGAGGCAGTAGAAAAACTTGAAGCCTGCGGGGAGATAGATCTAACAGAGAAGGTAAGAGAAAAGCTTACTAAGATCTCAGCTTCTACAATTGACAGGCTGCTAAGATCAGAAAAGGATAAGTTTAGACTGGGTAAGGGAAAGTCCGGCACAAAGCCAGGGACACTGCTTAAAAATTCTATTCCAATAAGGACCTTTGCAGACTGGAACGATGCTATACCTGGATTTACAGAAGTGGATCTTGTAGGTCATGATGGCGGTAATGTCTCTGGAGACTACATACAGAGCCTTAATTTTACTGATATAGCTACATGCTGGGACGAGACAGCAGCATGCAAGAACAAGGCACAGGTACATGTATTTAAAGCAATTAAGATAGTTTCAGCCAGGTTTCCATTTGAAATAGCCGGAATTGATTCTGATAATGGATCAGAATTTATAAATGCGATCATGCTCCGCTATTGCGCGGAAAATGAAATTACATTTACCAGGTCACGTCCATATAAGAAAAATGATTCATGCTTTGTGGAGCAGAAAAATTACTCAGTGGTAAGAAGGAATGTGGGATACTTAAGATATGATACTGAAGAGGAACTTAACCTATTAAATAAGCTCTACATTTATTTGGGCCACTATACCAACTATTTTCAGCCGGTTGTAAAGCTTGTCTTAAAGACAAGGACAGGTAGCAAGGTCACTAAAAAATATGACATAGCAAGAACTCCTTTTAGAAGAGTACTTGAGTCAAAATATATTAATGATAAAATAAAGGCAAGATTAAAAGTTCAGTATGATGGTTTAAATCCAGTGGAGCTTAAGAAAAATATATCAGGATTGCAGGAGAAGCTGCTTAAGCTTAATGTATTAAAAAGTAAGGTAAGAAAGGAAACGACTATAAATGCGGAGGCTTACGGATATATCACCGGGTAGTGTATCTATTTTACTACCTGTATCTCCCTATTACTCTGTATTGGTTTCAGATACTTTTTTAGTTGACGCAACGTATTGTCTTTCGAGTACCTTTTTATATGAGGCAACAGGGTATAAAGCGAACTATATAGCAAAATCTTGATATTAATTAGATTATAATTAAATAAGGATTTTTTAAGAGAACTTTCTTTTTTGATTCTCCTTCAATTACGCCTAACGTTTTGCGAACCGCATAGCCGCTGTTACGTGCCGTATTCGAGCATATTCAGTAATCCCTTTTTGTTAGGGGGCTTTTTTACATTTGTTTATTTCTATTGTTACATGCGCTAACTCATGAATATCCATTAATCTTTTTCTATATTCTTCAATAAAATATTTTTTACCTGTTACAAGAGATATTATGCAGGCGTATTTACTATCTGCAACTTTCCATAAATGCAAATCACTTATTCTTGTATCTCCATCAGACTCAATATGCTCTTTTATTTCTTTTAAAAGAGGCGAATCTGTTTCACGATCTAATAATATGCCAGAAGTATCCTTCAATAGCAGCATTGCCCAACGGAGAATCAAAGCAGCACCAACAATTCCCATGAGAGGATCTAGCCAGTTGAAAGTAAAATATTTTGCACAAAGCAGCGCAATAATTGCAAATATTGAAGTCATTGCATCTGCAATCACATGTAAATATGCTGATTTGAGATTTAAATCGTCGTGTGCGTGATGTGATTCTTTATGTTCATGCTCACCGTGACGATGTTCATGTGTATGAGAATGCGCTTCAATATTTAAGATGACTGCGCATACCAAATTAACTAAAAGCCCAATAATGGCAACAAGTAACGCCTGATTGTAGTGTATACTCAATGGATGAATTAGCCGTTCAACCGCTGTGCATACTATAATTATTCCTACCATTCCAAGCACTATAGCACTCGAATATGCGCCGAGTATTTCAATTTTCCAAGTGCCGAAAGTGAATCTGCTGTCTTTTACATGTTTTCTGGCTAATATATATGCAAGAAGTGATATTCCCAATGCAAATGCGTGCGTTCCCATATGCCAGCCATCGGCAAAAAGCGCCATTGAATTTGTTATCCAGCCGAAAAATATTTCAGCGATCATCGTCACAAATGTAATT
>SDBS01001623.1_pt1 | contig 22778 bp, 20 predicted proteins | sample 2277091 | NCBI WGS metagenome assembly SDBS01 (sample SAMN10404972, study PRJNA504765) | marine sediment metagenome | isolation source: marine sediment core GS10_PC15, 163 cmbsf | place: Arctic Ocean: Southern Knipovich Ridge | collected 2010
ACGGGATTGAGGGGGAAGCAAGTGCCGAAGATCACGGCCATCCAGCGGCAGAAGCGCAATCCCCATCGCTACTCGATATTTGTTGATGGGGAGTTTGCCGTAGGCGTAGATGAGCAGGTAATGACTGACCTGGGTTTGCGGCCGCAACAGTCTGTCAATACTCAGACGCTGGAATGGATTGCGGCCCAAGAGCGGGTGAGCCAGGCCCGCGCGGCAGCTATGAGGCTGTTGGAATATCGGCCGCGCAGCCGTGGGGAGCTGACCCGCCGGCTGCACCAGCGGGATTTCGACAGCCAGACAATCAGCCGGGTAATGGACCGATTAGTGGAGCTGGACCTGGTAAATGATGAGCGGTTCGCTCGGCAAATGGTCCAGAGCCTCACCAGGAGCCGTAATCTGGGCAAGCAGGCGATCTTTGAGAAGCTAAGGCGGGCGGGGATAAGTCGGGAGTTGGCCGAGGCAGTCATAGAGCAGGAATTAGCCGATTATGACGAAAGCCAACAGGCCCGGGAAGCGGTGGAGAAGTATCTGCCGCGGCTGGCAGATATAGAACCGGCCTCACAACGCCGCCGGCTGTATGGCTACCTGCGGCGGCGGGGATTTTCCTATGAAGTTATCCGACAAGTTATGGCAGCCGTGGGGAACGGGGAATGAGTTAAATAGGCAATAGGGAGAGGCAATGGAGGAGAAGAGCGGGGAGAAATTGCTGAGGTAGTTGGGGTAGATACGAAGCATGGGTAGCAGAGTACATTGACAGTTATGAATCTAATACACAGCAACTGGGAGGTGGTCCACATTATGGACGCCTTTTCAAATACGAGCCTTATAATAGCTGGCGCCAGTGGCTTGATTGGTATGGGGATACTGCTGTTTTTGAGCATCTCTATGGCCAAGTTACGGCGGCGATTGCGGGCCGTACAGGATGAGGCCCAGGGGAAGGTGGCGGAGGCGGAGAAACGGTTGGAAACCGAGCAGCGGGAAATGAAGATTACCGCCAAGGAAGAGCGACTATCGGCCCGAGCAGAACTGGAGAACGAGTTTAAGGGCCAACGGGCTGATTTAGAGAATACCAAAAGACGGCTGGAGCGTCGGGAAGATAGTCTGGAGAAGCACAAGGCGCAAATAGAGGCCCAAGCCCAGCAACTGGACAACCAGACGCGTCAGATCGCCGAGAAGCAAGCGGAACTGGAAGCGCTTACCAATGAGCAACAGGTGGAACTGGAGCGGATATCGTCAATGAGCCGGGCTGAAGCCCGGGAGTATCTGATGGAGAAGGTCGAGGAGGAGGCACGCCAGGACTGTGCTCAACTGATCGAGCGCCACGAACGAGAGGCGCAGGAGCAAGCCGACCACACCGCGGCCCGCATTGTCAGTCAGGCTATCCAGCGATGTGCGGTGGACCATGCCAGTGAGAGCACCGTTTCGGTAGTAGCCTTGCCCAGCGACGACATGAAGGGCCGCATTATCGGCCGGGAGGGCCGCAATATCCGGGCGTTTGAGCAGCTTACCGGTGTTGACCTCATTGTTGATGATACCCCGGAAGCAGTAGTAATAAGTGGTTTCGATCCGGTGCGGCGGGAAGTGGCGCGGATAGCGCTGGAGTGGCTGATTAAAGATGGCCGCATCCATCCAGGCCGAATCGAGGAAATGATAGACAAGGCGCGGCGAACCACCCAGGAACGTATTCGGGAGGCAGGTGAACAAGCGGCCATCGAAACTGGCGTGACGGGGCTGCATCCTGAGATCATCAGACTGTTAGGGAAGCTACAATTCCGCACCAGTTTCGGTCAGAATGTATTGCAACACTCGCTGGAGGTCTCGCATCTGGCCGGAACAATGGCTGCCGAGATTGGGGCGCGAGTGGCAATTGCTCGCCGGGCCGGATTGCTCCACGACCTGGGGAAGGCGGTGGACTTTGAACGGGATGGTCCCCATGCACTGATAGGTGCTGACATCGCCCGCACTCACGGTGAACGTGAAGAAATCCAACATTGTATCGCGGCCCACCATGATGACCAAGAGATTAGGTCGATAGAAGCCGCACTGGTGCAAGCCGCCGATGCGATATCCGCCGCGCGCCCCGGAGCCCGCCGCGAAACCCTGGAAAGTTATCTGAAGCGGCTGGAAACTCTGGAGGATACCGCCATCAGCTTTGACGGAGTAGAGAAGGTGTACGCCATCCAGGCTGGCCGTGAGGTGCGAGTGATGGTTAAGCCCGACCGGATTGATGATTTGGCTGCGCATCGGTTAGCCAAGAAGATAGCTGAACGCATTGAAGGGGCAATGGACTATCCGGGACAGATCCGGGTGACGGTAATTCGCGAGACTCGCAGTGTAGAATACGCCAAGTGATTGGCGGTCAGACATTAGGCAGTATTGAGTGAGGAGTAACTGATTTGATCGTATTGTTTATTGGCGATGTGGTAGGAAGACCGGGACGCCGGACGGTCCGAGTGCTGCTGCCGCAGCTTATCCAAGAGCACCAGGCTGACTTTACCATTATAAACGCAGAGAATGCGGCAGGAGGATATGGCCTGACGATCAACACCGCTGCCGAACTTTTGGACGGTGGTGCTGATTGCCTCACCTCGGGCAACCACATCTGGGCCCAAAAGGAAGTCTATGAACTGGTGGAAACAGACCGGCGGGTATTGCGCCCCGCCAATTATCCGCCGGGCGTTCCCGGCCACGGAGCCCAAATATATCAGGCGAACAGCGGTGTCCGGGTGGGCGTAGTCAACCTGTTGGGCCGCGTGTTTATGGATCCGGTGGACTGTCCCTTTCGGCGAGGGCAGGAGGAGATTGAGTCCCTAACCCCAGACGCCGATGTGATAATCGTAGATTTTCACGCTGAGGCCACTTCGGAGAAGAAGGCCTTTGGATTGTTTATGGATGGCAAAGTAGCCGCCGTGTTGGGCACTCATACCCACGTGCCGACGGCCGATGAACAGATACTGAGTGCCGGCACCGCGTTCATAACCGACTGCGGGATGACCGGTGCGATCAATACAATTATCGGCGTGGAGAGCAGTGGCCCGCTCAAACACTTCCTGACGGGATTACCCGCCCGATTTACTGTACCCCAAAAAGGGCCTTGTATATTATCAGGTGTGGTGGTAAAATGTAATGAACATACGGGACTGGCTGAACGTATTGACAGAATTCGGACCTATTACGAGTCCCCGCTAACAGATAAGCAGTAATCATTAGCACTATTATTGGCTTTGGCAGACGATAGACGCTTACAGTACACTAATATCAATAGCTCAGTAGCAATAGTACATAGGTAATAACAGCTATAATACAACAGGGCGAAAGATTGCAGTCTAAACTGATCCAGGACAGGCAACCGCCAAGCAAGGGGGCAGCAACTGTGGGCGTTCTTAGAGTAGGTTCGAAGTCAGATCCCAATAAGGTGGCTGGGGCACTGGCGGGAACGATTCGCGAGCATGGCAAAGCGGAACTACAGACTATCGGGGCTGGTGCGCTCAACCAGGCTGTTAAAGCTATTGCTATTGCCCGGGGCTTTCTGGCGCCGGGGGGCATAGACTTGTTGTGTTATCCGGCCTTTGTAGATGTAGAGATTGACGGTAATGAGAGGACAGCTATCAAACTATTCGTTGAGCCTCGCCAGTAGTTGGTGCCAAAGAGCTTTGTTATATGCGACCTCGGCGTGCGCCGAGGTCGCTGCTATGGCTGATGGCAGTTGTTCGCGGCGGTAGTTTGTGCTACAATGTGACGAGAGTAAGCGGTATAACTTCCATCTGCACAGTTAGGAAGTAGATGCCATGCTGCTTGGATATGATTGGCAAAATCGGGGCCGTCAGTTGGCCCTGTACATGTTGGTAGCTCTGGCCCTGCTCTTGCTTTATCTGATATTTATGTTTGGCCAGTTTAAGGGGTTAGCTGATACGAACGCTTTGGACTACGCCCAGATAGCGCGCAACCTGGCCAGAGGTGAGGGTTTCACCACCCAGTTCATTAAGCCCCTAAGCCTAACGCGAAGTCTGCGCATCAGCCAGCACCCCGACCTGACCTACCCGCCACTGCATCCGTGGATAACATCACTGTTTATGCGCATGCTGGGCCCCAATCAGCGGGCTGCCGCGCTGGCCTGCGGCGTATCATTCCTTCTTAGCGTGCCCCTGGTGTTTATACTGGGGCTGTGGCTTTTTGATTACCGGACTGCCTGGCTGGGTATGGGGCTATACGTAACCAGTATGGCTACCCTGGGCTATAGCATCTCCGGATTAGAGGTAAGTCTATTGACTCTGCTGTTCACCGGGCTGGTAATGGTGCTGTACCAATATGGGCAAGCCCTGCAGCGGCGGCAGTGGCTGGCGGCCGGGGCGGGGCTGTTGTTGGGGCTAATTTATCTGACTAAGTATATTTGGGTGCTGAGCTTAATCCCGGTATTGATATACTTGTACTACTCTACTCTACGCCGGCAGCGCAGCCGGACACTGCTGACGGTAGTAGCTGTGTTATTTGTGGTCATTATCCCCTGGTGCTTCCGGATGTATGCGGTTACTGGCAATCCTTTCTTTAGCTGGCGGTGGTATGAGACCACCATGCTAACCCGCAGCAATCCGGGGATGACTCTATATCGGTCATTTCCCGAACAGTTAGAAACACTGCCCACCCACATTATCCGCCACCCGGTAGAAATATATGAGAAAGTTAGAAGTGGGGTGGGACGGCTGTACCTGACCCTGAACAACCTGGGCGGTCCTTATGTAACTGCCTTCTTCATTGTGGCGATTTTGGTTCCCCTGGGCACCAGAAACTTTGAGCGCATTAGGTATTTGCTATATGGCACGTATGCAATAATATTCCTGGCTCTGGTGATTGTACAACCGGGTGGCCGATTGCTGTATCCGTTAGCACCGCTGATAACGTTGATTGCGGCGGGTTTCTTCCTGCGTATATTTCGGCCCCTTGTCCAGAATATGGGCCCTCGCGAGCAGATCCGCTACACCGTAATAGCGGTGGGAGCCTTACTCATCGTACATACAGTGCCGCTGGGCATCTCATTGACTGAGCGCACTCGCCCGGGGGAGGAGCCGCAAGGGCGGATCATGGAGCGCTGGAGCCGGGAGGCCGCAGGATTAGCAGGAGCAGGGCCCATTATCACTGATGTCCCCTGGCTATTGGCCTGGCATGGTGACATTCCTGCTATTTGGCTGCCGCGCAGTACCGAGGACCTGGAGCGAATGCAACAAGCTGTCGGCCAGATTCAGTGGTTGCTGTTGACTCCCTTAGTGGCGCGTGCTGAGAAGGCTGAGCGCACCGAAGAGTGGGCAAAGCCCTGGCGGGCCTCCCTATCGCGGGACATAGAGCCGTTCCATGGATTTGTAGTGCATGAGCGGATAGGTGATGGCTCCTGGATTCTGTACCGCAAGATGCCTTTCGCAGCCGGGACCAATACTGAGCAGACCAGTGAATAGGTACGGCAGTATTGGCTAAGTAACGATGACAGGCGCAGATAACAACAACTCAAGGTCTGATAGGTGCTATCATTGCGGTGCTGTTCTGGATGGAGCGGAGGTATGTCCGCAGTGCGGTCGTAAGCAGTATCGGGTCTGCTTCTGCGGCGAGCGCATTCCGGTCAATGCCCGGGTCTGTCCGCATTGTGGGGCCGATTGGTCCCATAGCCGCCGGGTGCGCCGCAAATCACGCCAGCAAAAGCTGAGCTATCAACAATTGGCTCGCTTCGCTGGTTTAGGCGCTCTGGTGGCCGTAGTGGCCGCGGGCCTACTACATCTAATTATTACCGGGCTGGCGCAGCGCAGCCTGTCCCCTGAGCAAACATTGCCTGCTTCATTGCTGGAGCGAATGGGCCTGGCTCTTCACACCATCCAACAGAATCTGGCCAAGCTTGGCGAGGGGATTATGCAGTGGGGGGGGAGTGTGGCGGTGATAGCAGCGGTGGCTCTGGTGGGAGCGGGTGTGGGAGTGGTCATCTACTTGATGCGCACTGGGGTCATTTCTGTGCCTCTGTATGACAGCGATCACGGATATAAACGCAAACGTCGGACCAAATAATATTGAATGCGGTGCCCCCGACTGTGAATGAATTCACTGGGCAGCCTGTAGATGTGGACAAAGAACAAACCGATACGGCCGGCGGGCCGGCCCAGTGGGTGCTGGTAGCTGTCATTGTCGTGGTGGCGGCGGCCTACTGGCAGCTATTGGTGTGGATGGTGGAGCGGTGGTGGAACAGTGAGTATTATGGCCACGGCTTTCTAATTCCTCTGGTCAGTGGTTATTTAATATACCGACAGAGCCAGGCCCTCAAGGAGCTGCCGCGGGAGAACTTCAGGTGGGGGCCGCCGCTGGTAGTAGGAGCGCTGGCGCTGCATATTGCGGCCACTTGGCTGGACGTACATTTTCCTTCTGGTTTTGCCCTGGTGGCCACCATCTTCGGGCTGATAATCTGGTTGTGGGGTTGGCCGGTAGCGCGCGCGGTAATCTTCCCGGTGGGGTTTCTGGTATTTATGGTGCCGGTGGCGCGGCTGTTAGTTGATCAGTTTGCCCAGCCGATGCAACTTTTTGGGGCTCATTTGGCGGGGGGATTGGCGGGGGCAATCGGGTCAGAGGTGATAGTTGAAGGCACCACTATTCACCTGCCGATATATACTTTTGAAGTGGCTATCCCGTGCAGTGGGCTTAAGTCATCAATTGCTATGTCGTCATTAGCAGCCCTGCTGGGCTACTTAGTGGTGGCCCCGATGAACAAGAAACTATTGCTCTTTATCGCCGCCATCCCGGTAGCATTGCTGGCTAATGCGGCGCGCATATTCCTGACGCTGGTGCTGGGCCAGACGCTGGGCCCGGCCGCTGCCGAGGGTTTCTTTCACAGCGTCTCGGGCATCCTGGTGTTTGCTTTTGGCCTGGCCGGGCTATTCTTAGTGGCAAAGGGGTTGGGCTGTTGGCAGTTACGCGAAGATATCTGACAATCATAGCCGTACTGGCGGTAGGCGCAGTGGTGGTCCAGGTGACCCACCTGAAACGGAAGACGCCGGCCCAGTACAGCCCTGACTTTGCCGCCGTACCGATGCAAATAGGGGACTACCAGGGCCACCAGTTGTCTGTGGATCAGAGTATCTATCGGTTCCTGGAAGCGGATGCGATGACCGAGCGCCGCTATGAAAGCAAACAAGACGCCGTCAAAATGACCCTGATATACGGCGCCGAGTGGCGCACCATTCACTCTCCGGCGGGCTGCTATCCGGCCGGGGGCTGGCAGGTTGTTACCGATGAGCAACTGAAGATGCCTGCGCCAGCGGGCTCACCCACCTCGGAGCCGCTGGAGGCGCGGCTGCTGCACGTGCGCAAGAATGAGGTGGAATTGTTAGCTATGTTCAGCTTCTGTCATCCGGGGGGAACCACGGGCGACTGGGCCAAACAAGGTTGGAAAGTAGCCACCGGTCCCCGCGGAGCGGGAGGACTAATCATTAGTCTGACCACTCTCGCCACCAATGACCTCCAGCCGGCTCGCCAACGGCTCATGTGGTTTCTCCAGCAGGTATATCCGCACGCGGTGCAGTTCTGGTATCAGACCTCAGCCAGTTAGGACAAGTCCCGCGACGATTATTTGCTACAGTTATTGGCTGGCAGCCGTATAGACTTGCATTTGTCCGTCCCCAAAGACAAGACGCCACCGTCGCTGGTGGATGATCTCAGTTAGTTGCTCCCGGGGCAGCTCTCTGGCCCACTGTTGCAGTGGTGACGATTGTTGCACCACCACTGCACTCACCCCATAGTGGCTTATGACTTGTTCTATCTTATCTGAACTATCAAACGGAATCTGCACTACGGGACGGTCACTGTAAAAGCGCACCAGATAGGGGCGATGAGTCATTACTATGGTATCGGCTGGCAGGTTATCCTTTATCCAGGTGGCGGCCGTGACATACGACACCATCACCAGGCGGTCAGCTTGCTGGTGATGGTGCCATAGCCAGTATCCGCCAATGCCCATCCCGGCCACCAGCATCACGATGGCCCCAAAAACTATCAGCCCCGTGCCGGGTTTGCGGGTACGCCGCTCGGCCAGAGCCAGGCCCCCGGCAGCAGCACTCAGAGTTAGCACAGCCACAAAGGGCAACAGCAAGCGGGGGCGGATTGCCCAGAAGATTGCCAGTTCCACCACCCACACTGCCAGAGCCAGCCACCCCAGCCGCAGCCAGCGGGTGCCCCAGCGACCTACGAGCACCAGCAGCGAAGGCATCAGGAAGATCAGCCCCAGGCCAGCAAAAAGGTCGCGGGCTGCGCGGATAATCTGGTTGCCGACCTTGCGCCCTAACGCGCCCAGGCCCCGGGCTCGCACCATCTGGGCAAGAGAAGGACGGGGTTGGTTCCAATACACCCCCATCAATTCGCGCCCCGAATCATCAAAGCCCATCTGCCCCGCGGTATGGACGTTGGTCGAGTAAATGGGGTTGCCCAAAGTAATGTAGTTGCGCATTAGTAGGGGAGAAGCCACTATCAAGGCCATCAAAGCCGCCCCGCCCAGCATCAATGCACGACGATAAACGGGCCAGGAGCCTGAGCCGAGCCAATAGTACAGCCCCAGTGGCGCTATCAGGAAAAGGGCGGCTGGCTTAACTGTGTAGGCCAGGCCTAACAGTCCGCCAGCCAGCAGCATCCAGCCGAGACGGCGCTGGCTAACGACGATGAGCAGCAATATTAGCAGAGTCAAGTCGGTGAACAGGACGTCAGCCTCGCCGCCAGTGGTGGCCTTCAGCCAGTAGGGCCAACAGAGAAACAGGATAGCTGCAGCCAAGGCAGCCGCCGGAGGCAGTCGCCACGCCCGCCCTAAGAAATAAACGAGTAGTGGCCCAGCCAGCAGGCCGAGCAGCAGGTTGGGCAGCACAATGGCAAAGGCACTTTTGCCTACCAGCCAAAAACTCATCGCCAGGACCAGCGACCACGAAGAGGGGCGGCGGTCTTCGGGATGGTGCACCTGAGGATAGCAGCGATAGAAATTGCTTACCACACTGCTACTGAAGCCCCGGCCGGCCAGGATGTTGGCAGCTACTTCGGCATAGTTGCCGGCATCGTAGGTGCGGATGCAGCGCCGGTGGAGCTGGGTGACTAAGCCGGCTCCGACCGCTCCCAGACAAACAATCACCAACGCCAGCAAGTAGCGGCGGTGAGCGCGGGTACGTTGGGCTGATATAGATATGTCTTCGGGCATAGAGGAGGTGCCGATATGTTCCCCTAAGTTGGCCGTCAGTCCTCCCGGTTAGTGTCAAGTTGACAATTTCAGGGGAATTGTTTAGACTTCTAAGAGGGTGGCTGAAACGGAGTACAGACCAGTTGATGTGCGTCAGATGCCGCTGAGGTACAGGACTAAGTGGCTGAAGCGGCAGTTTAGTTTGCAGCCCCGCAAATCCCTGGCTCAGAATTTCTTGATAGATGAGCGGGCGGCGCAGTGCATTGTCCAAGCTGTCCAGGATGTCTCGCCGGTGCAGGTGGTAGAAATCGGGGCCGGTCTGGGCGCTCTGACAGTGCCGCTGGGTGAGGTGGGTTGCCCGGTAACTGCTTTTGAGACTGATCCTGAGCTGGCCGAGGTGCTGCGGTGGTTGTTTGCCGATGTGCCGCTGGTCCAAATCAGGGAAGAGGATTTCCTCCAGGCAGAAGATCAAATGGGCAGCCAGGGAGCCGTAGCGGTGGGGAATTTACCCTACCACATCACCTCGCCAATTTTAGATAAATTGCTCAAGAATCAGCCGCGGTTTGCCGCGGTGGTAATCACGGTTCAGTATGAAGTGGCCCAGCGGCTGCAGGCCCAGCCGGGCACCAAGGCATACGGCCCCTTGACGCTATTTTGTCGCTACTATGCAGCGCAGATCGGGCCAGTGTGTACTCTGCCGGCGACAGCTTTCTGGCCCCAACCTAAGGTGCGATCAATGACCCTGACGATTGTTCCCCGGGCGGGGCGGCCGGAGCAAGTCATTGAGCCGGCGGCATTCTTTGCGGCCATGCGAGGAGCGTTTGCCCACCGCCGCAAGACACTGCGTAATTCGCTGCGCGGAGCCGCCGCCCTTGGCCTGACGGATGAGGAAACTGACGCAGTGCTGGCCGCGGCTGAGCTGGATGGCAGCCGGCGGGGAGAGACACTTGATTTTGGGGAGTTTGTGGAGTTGGGTAACGCGCTGGAGAAGGTGTGGAAGGAGAGTTGACTGGTGGCAACAGTGGCCCCGGCAGTGACCCTCCAGGCGTTGGCCAAGGTCAATTTGACTCTGGAGGTCATGGGCAAGCGCTCAGATGGCTACCACGAATTGCGCAGTGTGGTGCAATGTATTTCCCTGGCTGATACTCTCCGGCTGCAGCCAGGCCAGGAGGGAATAATTCTCCGCGCCTACGGCTACCAGGTCCCTACCGGGCCTGATAATCTGTGTTATCAAGCCGCCGATGCTTTCATCAAGTCAGTTGGACAGCCCGCAGGAGTGCACATTGACCTGGTCAAGAGAATCCCGGTCGGGCGAGGGTTAGGTGGGGGCAGTAGCGACGCCGCCGCGGTACTGTGCGGGCTGAATATGCTCAGCCGCCGAGCACTGTCTGAGGAGGATGTGGAGAAGCTATCAGTTGAGTTAGGCAGTGACGTACCACTGTTTTTGACAGGTGGCACCTTGCTGATAGAAGGGCGGGGTAATATCGTCCAGCAAGTACCAGGGCCGCAGCCACCGCTCATCTTCGTGGTGGCCTGGCCGGGAGAAGCTGTACCCACTGGGGAGGCTTACCGGCTGATGGCGACTGAGGATTTTGCTGATGGCGCGCGAACGGAAGCGGTAGTAAAAAAGTTGCGTTCACACGAACCGCTGAGAGAGGCTGATTTGTATAATTGCTTTGAGCCCAAAGTACTGGGACATTGGCCGGCAGTAGCTGAGGTGCACGCACAGTTAGCTGAGGTGTTGGGAGGCAGCGTGCTGCTGGCTGGCTCAGGTTCAGCGGTGTTCGGGCTGGCCCAAGATAGGGAAACAGGCTATGCTGCCGCGGCTCAGATGAGGACCGCTGGGTACGAAGCGGTGGTAGCTGAGCCAGTGAGTAATGGAAGCGTGATAATCCAACGAGACTCGGTGGTCGCTGATGAGTAGGGAAGCGGTAGCTGCCGTGGTGTTGGCTGGTGGCGGAGGATCAGAGCCAATAGGGCGGGCAAGGGGCATAAGCAATAAGGCCCTGGTCAAAGTTGCCGGGCAGCCGGTAATCGCAACGGTAGTGACGGCACTTGGGCAGGCGGAATTGGTGGACAGCCTGGTAGTGGTTACTGATACTGATTCACCCGTGGCTGAGGCTGTGCCGTCAGACATACCAGTCACGGCAGCGGGGGGCAGCAACTTTCTGGACACGGTAATGGCGGGATTTGCCCACTTCCACCAGCGGGACCGGGTGCTGGTGGTCACCAGCGACCTGCCGCTGTTGACCCCAGAAGCAATTGATCACTTTGTCGCTGCCAGTCTCGACAGTGGCGCCGAATTATGTTACAGTATCGTCAAAGCGGATCTGCTGGAAGAAATTCATCCGGGTGGGACGCGAGTGGCGGTTCGCCTGCGGGATGGGGAGTACAGCGGAGGCAATCTGGCCCTGCTAAGCCGCGGCTTTATAGAGCGGGAGGGCGCGCGACTAAATCAGGCTTTCGTCGGGCGCAAAAATCCGGTACGCTTGGCCCGAATGTTAGGACTTAGTTTTATCGTCCGCATGTTGCTGGGAGTGCTGACGGTAGAAGATGCGGTAAAGCGAGCTTGCCAACTGCTACATTGTGAGATGGCGGCCATCGTCTCGCCCTACCCTGAAGTCGGCTTTGACCTGGATCGGCCGGAGCAGATAGCTGCTGTCGAAGCGTTTATCCGCCACCGCGCTGGGGCGTAGCCAAGCGGTAAGGCACGGGACTTTGGATCCCGGATTCGCAGGTTCGAATCCTGCCGCCCCAGCCAATGGTAATTGCATACTTAGCTTACTGGGAAGGTGTTAACAGTGCCTGATGGGCCCATGCGTATATTTTCTGGTAACGCCAATCTACCGCTGGCTAAGGCAATTGTCCAGGAGCTGGACACTGAACTGGGCAATATGGAGGTCGGTTGCTTTGCCGATGGCGAGGTGCAGGTAAAGATTGATGAAAGTGTGCGGGGGACGGATATATTCCTTATCCAGCCCACCTGTCGCCCGTGCAATGAGAATCTGGTAGAGCTGCTGGTGATGTTGGATGCTTTCCGGCGGGGTAGTGCCGGACGAATTGTAGCGGTCCTGCCCTACTATGGCTACGGCCGTCAGGACAAAAAAGCCCGGGGCCGAGAGCCTATCACCGCCAAGCTAATGGCTAACTTGATTTCGGTAGCCGGGGCCGACCGGGTGCTGGCCGTAGATCTGCACAGCGACCAGATTCAGGGATTCTTTGACATACCGGTGGATCATCTTCCCGCCCGGCGGGTAATGGCTGACTATTTCCAGATGCTCGGCATCGGGGGAGAAGATACCGCCATAGTGGCCCCGGACGTCAATGCTGCCCACGAAGCCATGCGGCTGGCTGATGAGCTGAATTCTTCCCTGGCGGTAGTAGCCAAGCGGCGACCCAAGCCTAATGAGGCGGCGGTGGTGGAGATAATCGGGGATTTGGACGGCAAACGGGCGATTATGCTGGATGATATGATAGATACAGCCGGAACAATGGTACAGGGGGTCAAGGTGGTGATGGAGCGGGGGGCGGTTGAGGTCCACTGTGCTGCCACCCATGCGGTGCTTTCTGAGCCTGCCTGTGAGCGGCTCGCTGAAGCACCAGTCCAGAGCGTAGTGGTCACTGATAGTATTCCCATAAGCCCGGAAAAGCGCCTGCAGAAGATGACAATTCTGAGCCTGGCTCCCCTGCTGGCGGAGGCCATTGACCGTATCCATCGCGATGCCTCGGTCAGCGCCATTCTGGCCAATCGCACTAATCCCCAGGTGCAGCTTTTTTAACCGTATCTCAGACTAATAGCCAAAGGCATGTAGCAATATTCTCCCTGAATACTACAGCAGGAGGTAGTTGATAAATGGAACAGGTAGCAATAACCGCCCAGCGACGTGAGGAGACCGGTAAGGGGCCGGCCTACCGGCTGCGCGAGCAAGGCCTGGTACCCGGAGTGACTTATGGGTTAGGCCGCGAGCATATAGTTATCTCGGTGTCCCGCAAGGAGCTGGAGAGTGCGCTGGGTACCGAGCGGGGGGCCAATGTCCTCATTGATCTGCAAATTGAGGGCATCAAGGTTGACAAGGACACGGCGGCCATCGTCAAGGAAGTGCAGCGTCATCCGATATCCCGGGAGCCGCTGAGCGTGGACTTGCAGTGGATCTCCCTGACCGAGAGGATTACCGTGCAGGTGCCCGTGGAGGTTGAGGGTGAAGCGCCCGGGATAGAAGAAGGAGGCGTGGTGGACCTGATTATGCACCAGGTGCAGGTGGCATGCTTGCCCGCGGCTATCCCCGACCACATCACGGTTGATATTACTGGTATGGAGATCAATGATACTAAGCACGCCGACCAGTTGCAGCTTCCCCCGGACGTCGAGATACTGGCAGATCTCGCCGAGACAGTAGTTACCATCTCCCCGCCCATCAAAGAAGAAGACCTGGAGACGCGGGTGGCTGAGGAGCTGTTGGCGGGTCTGGAAGAGATACCCATTGGTGAAGAAGAGCTGGAGCTGGCCCCGGAGGAAGCTGAGGAAGTGCCGGGCGAGGAGGCGCCGGCTGAGGAAGCCCCCGCCGAAGCGGAAGGGTAACCCCTGATGTAGGCCTGTGGCGCCCGATCAGTCGTTATGAGCTTGGTGCCACACAATGGGATCATGAGTTGGACAATGGAGAAGACTTCGTGAGTACGCGGGGAATAGACACAGAAGATAGGACTATAGGCCCAATATTGCGAGGGACAATCCCTGTGAGATCGATCAAGAGTCCCGTGTCAGTAAAGGTCGCGAGAGGTATATACGACGTGGCGCGGGAACTTCTCGTCGAACGCGATCTTGCTGTTTTCCTTTCGGGGGGGTCAGTGAAAAAGCATGACAGCATAAGGCGCAAGCTGAAAAATGGTCTCCTGAGCTACAAATACGGGAAAGAACGTGTACAGGTATATTATCCCGAAGATCTCTATGGACCCTTACTTTTGAATCCGCGTACTGCAGATCTGTTGACTCTGGAAAACAAACTTGCGACGAGTGTAGACTCAGTAGTAGTTGTAGCTGAGAGTTATGGCTCCATCTGTGAACTCGGGGCATTCGCAAATGCGAGCGGCGACCTAAGAAATAGACTGATCGCCGTGATCGACTCACAACACAAACGCGACCGTAGTTTTATTATGGGTGGCCCAGTGAAGTTGCTGCGCGAATTGCCGGGAACCCACGTGGTCTATCATGGTTTCTCACAGCCATCCGTTGATGAACTTGTGCGCAAGGTCGTGAAAGCAGTGCACAGACTCGGCCGAAATGAACGTCTGGATGATAGCACTGATAATCCAGTGGTCGCAGAGCTTTATACACTAATTGCTGCTTATGTAGTCACACCACTATCACAGAATGATCTCACACATATGATGAATTCTGCCGACGAGTTGGGAACCGCAGATGCTCCGTTCAATGCACGAACAGGGGTGGAGTCTCTGATTTCGCACGGCGAGCTGCAAAAGGGTTCCGCCGGGGCTTATATACTCACCAGCAAGGGGGAAGCACGTCTTCGTGACCTGCTGGCCAGCTCATCGCGCTACAAAGATTTGCTACGGAACATCGACGGTTATCGGGTAAACGATATGAACCGCTTGCTTCGGAGGTGTGCTCGCCGACCAGGAAGGGTGTATTGGAACCCTGTACGCGGTGGCGTTTCGCCATCCGGGGAGTGAAGAAACTTACTTCCACTTGCGCGAGGCATCCGCTTCACGAATACCTCGCGCCCACCATCCAACAAACACCGTTGGACGGTGCGCCCAAAGACGTATGCTCAACAATGGCTCAATGAGCCTTTGTCTCCCATCCGTCTTCGGGTACTACTTTAGAGCAATACACCCTTCCGTCGGCGAGCGACAATAGGCATGAAGTCATCCTGGTACTCTTTCTATATGCCTGAACTCCCCGCCTTGACGTCCGTGGAGGACCTGGCGAAGGCAACACGACTCTCACCGGGCCTAATCCAAGGACTACTCAGGGCGGATTTCCAAAACTACCGGGTTTTCCGGATACCGAAAGGTAGTGGCGGAACGCGCAAGATCTCAGCTCCTAAGGCTCCCGTAGCTGCCGTGCAAGGCTGGATTCTACGGAATGTATTGGAATCAATCCATCTTCCCGACTGTGCCACAGCGTTTCGCAAGAGACGTGGTATCGCGGACAACGTCAAACCTCATGTGAATAGCAAGTACTTCCTTTCGATGGACATCCAGGACTTCTTTGGCTCGATACCGTATCATTATGTGTTTGGGGTCTTCAGTGGTCTCGGGTACCCCCGGGAAATGAGCCACTGTTTGACTCGCTTATGTACATTTGATGGCGCGCTGCCGCAAGGCGGCATCACGTCACCCGCGCTGTCCAATGCCGTCTGTATCAGGCTAGACATCAGATTATCTGCTTGTGCCGGCAGGCTTGATCTTGCGTATACTCGCTACGCTGATGACTTTACCTTCTCGGGTGAAGATCCTAGTCGCCTCATTAGCATGTGCAGATTGGCGACGACAATAATCGAGGATGAAGGGTTCCGCGTTGCGATGAAGAAGACACGGTTCGCCCGGCCAGGTCGTCGCCGCATGGTAACGGGGCTGGTAGTACGGGACGGAGGCTTTGGCGTCCCTCGCGCGAGCAAGCGCAGGCTGCGGGCAATTTTGCATCGGCTATACACACAGGAGTTACCACCAGCGAAGCGTGTTAGGCTGAGTCGCCACGTGGACGGATGGTATTCCTTCCTGCACGATGTGGATAAGAGCGCTTTGTCTTCTCTTCGACGTTATGAAGAGAGGCTGAAAGCCAAGTACGCACGCAACCGCGGCGAGGGATGCAAAGAAAGTGAGATGCAATAGGAGGATAAGACTGCGCTGGCCACGGCAGGACACTGAGTTGCCTCGGGCCCTGCGAATGGCACATGACGGGAGATCATGCACTGCATTATAGGGCTGGGCAATCCGGGTGCGGAGTATGGCGAAACCCGACATAATGTCGGGTTTCGTGTGGTTGACTTGCTGGCTGAGCGCCACGGTATCCGCCTGCGTCGGCGGAGGCCTCTGGCCGCCATAGCCTTGGGCGGAGGTCGGCTGCGGGCTCAGGTGGGGGAGGGGCGGATGGGCGACCAGCCAGTCCTCTTGGTCAAGCCGCGCACCTTTATGAATAATAGTGGTGATGCGGTGGTGCGGGTTTGTGATAAGTTCGAGTTGGCGCCCCCAGATTTGCTGATTATCTACGATGACCTGGACCTGGAGCTGGGCACACTCCGGTTGCGTCGCGGAGGAAGCGGGGGCACTCACAAAGGTATGCAGTCAGTGGTGGAGCGGGTAGGCAGCGAGGACATTCCGCGGCTGCGGCTGGGCGTTGGTCCACTACCGGCGGGGGCGGATGCCCGGCGGTTTGTGCTGTCGCCCTTCGCTGATGCGGAGATGCCTACCGTTGACCAAATGATGGGCCGTGGCGTAGAGGCGATTGAGTACCTCCTGACTGAGGGCATTGAGGCGGCGATGAACAAGTTCAATGCGTGATGTAAATCCCCGCAGTACATCAGGGACTGCATTGACTTGTCATAAGTGAGAAGTGGTTGCTGACAGTGGGTTGACACCTGGTATAAGTTAATATATAATTACCTGTGCTTGTAGGCGCAAGCAGCGGGTTGCAGTTAGCTACCGACAGTGAAGTATTTGGCTTTGTCTGCCGGCGAAACGGCAACAAACGGGGCCGTTTCGTGGATACCTCATTATATCACAGACAGGTTGACGCGTATCTGTACCCGGTGGTAAAGCCCGGTAGTTGCTGTCCCGAGCGACTGCCGGGGAAACAGGTGCCAATAGTGGCGGGCGGGTGCGTGATTCGGCCTACGGAGATACTACTACCCGAACAGCGCCGCCAAGCTACAAATAGGCTGTGACAGTAAGAAATATAGTTGGCCTTGGATAGAAAACTGGGGGGCATGTAAGGAGGACGGTTCGAGTCATGCCGGATCAGAGTTTGCCCGAAGACCCTAATGCTTTGCGTAGAGAATTAGAGCGGTATCGGCTGGTAGTAACTGAACTTCAGGGGAAGATCAGGGAATTAGAAGGAGAGTTGAATACTGCCCGAGTAATGGCAGAGATGCCCGCCATTGTAGTTACGCGGCCGGAACTGCGGCGGACGCTCGGTCGCCTTATCAATAAGATCGCGATGATTGTTCAGGCTGAAAAGATCTTAATACTGCTGTATCATGCCGAGAGCCGGGAATTGATCGTATTGCCTCCGGCCCTGGGAATAACCGAGCAGCAGGCGAATCAACTGGCAATAGACCCCGATACCGATATAAGTGGGTTAGTGTATCGCAACGCTGAGCCAGCATTGTACAACGATGCCATCAACGACCCCCGGGTGCTGTCAGAAGTGGTCTCGTTGCTGCGTATCCGCAACGGCATCTGTGTGCCGCTGGCTATCAAGGAACGCGATGACGAGGAGCGAGTTGTCCACGAGCGAGTCATCGGGGTGATGCATGCCTGCAACAAGCGGTATGAGCAAGAGTTCAATGAGGACGATGTGCGGCTGTTAGAGATGCTGGCTGACCAGGCAGCGGCGGTTATCTCTAATGCTCAGTTGTACATCCAGCTCAGTGAGGAAAAGGACCGCCTGGAGCAGACCTTCGCAAGCATCCGAGCCGGCGTGATAGTGGTTAATGGTGAGCACACTATCCGACTGATTAACCAGGCGGCTTGTAAGGCATTGGGCTTGACGCCTGATGGCCACGAAGGTGAGCCGATGTCAGAAGTCATCAGCGATCAGCAGGTTACTCAGTTGCTGAGCGACTCTCTGAACAGCAAAAGCGAAATGGAGTGTGAGGTCAACTCGGAAGCCAACCAACGGACCTACAAGGTAGAGACCAGTCTTATGGCGGGTACTGAGGGACAGATTCAAAACATAGTAGCAATCTTCAGCGATATTACTGATATCCGCCGTCTGGAACGGATGAAGACCTCCTTTGTCTCTACTGTATCCCACGAGCTGCGCACGCCGCTGACTTCTATTAAGGGCTTTGTTGCCACTCTGCTGGACGACGTTGAGAACCTGTATGACGGCGAGACCCGTCACGAGTTCTACGAAATCATTGACCAGGAGTGCGACCGACTTACTCGACTTATCAACGATCTGCTAAATGTCTCGCGTATTGAATCAGGCCGCGCCCTGGACCTGCACATCAGCACAATGGACATCAGAGACATAGCCGAGCAGGTTCTAAATACTCAACGGGAGTACACAGTTAACACCGCCCACGAACTCATCAACAGAATTCCCCAGGACTTTCCCGCTATTGAGGCTGATCCTGACAAAGTAGCCCAGATGCTGGATAATCTGGTGGGCAATGCGGTCAAATACTCTCCCGAGGGTGGCCAAGTGATGATCAGTGCCCAAAACGAAAGTGATGATATCCGCATTGACATTACTGACCAGGGCTTGGGTATACCGGAGCAGCACCGCGAGACAATATTCGAGCGCTTCCAGATGATAGATGATGATAGCAACCGCCAGGGCATAAAGGGCACGGGCATCGGACTGTACTTAGTGCGGCATCTGGCCCGCGCTCATGGGGGTGAAGTATGGTTGGCCTGGAGCGAAGAAGGGAAGGGCTCGACCTTCAGTGTCAGGCTGCCCAAAGTGGCCAGTGTCGAGTAACAGCGAGGCCAGAGGACCAAGAAGACGAGAGGGGCAACGGGCAAGTTGAACAATTCACCTGTCTTGCTCCGCACTCGCTGAGATGAGTGTCGGGGGAGTGGTGTATGAGGCCTCCTGGCGCTCAGGGGGCCTTTTCGCTAAGCTGGCCATGGCTACGGAGGTACCAATAAGATGCGTATTGCAGTAGGCAACGACCACGGCGGTTATCCACTGCGGACAGCAGTCTTAGAACTGCTGGAGCAGGGAGGGCACCAGGTGATTGATTTTGGTATCCCGGAGCCTGAGCCGTGCGACTTTGTTGATTATGCGCGGCAGGTAGCATTGGCAGTACGGGACGGTCAGGCCGACCTGGGGGTGTTGATGTGCGGCACCGGGGTCGGCATGTCCATCGCAGCTAACAAAATTGACGGGGCCTACGCCGCCCACTGTCACGACACCTATACGGCGCGGATGGCGCGCCGTCATAATGCCGCCAATATTATCACTCTGGGAGGGCGCGTAGTCGGGCCAGAACTGGCCAAGGATATCCTGTCTGTTTTCCTGGAGACTGAGCCTTCTGCCGATGATAGATACCAGCGCCGTCGCCGCCAAGTTGTTGCCCTGGAGGCAGAGCGATGAGCGAACAGAGTGGCCCTATCCCTCCGACCCCTAACGGCTGGTCGCGTCCCAACTGGGACGAGTATTTTATGGAAATCTGTCGGGTAGTGGCTACCCGCTCAACTTGTCTGCGCCGCCAGGTGGGGGCGATCCTGGTGCGTGACCGCCATATCCTGGCTACTGGTTACAATGGTGCCCCGCAAGGCATGGCTCACTGCGCCGAGTTGGACGGGTGTCTGCGCGAGAGGCGCGGCATTCCTGCCGGTCAGCGCCAGGAACTATGCCGGGGCCTGCACGCTGAGCAAAACGCCATTGTGCAGGCGGCCGTGCACGGTGTGAGTCTGGAAGGGGACATAACTTGCTACAGCACCATTCAGCCTTGTGTCACGTGCGCCAAGATGCTGATCAATGCTAATGTGAAGCGTATTGTGTTTGCTGGCGACTATCCGGATGGGTTAGCGCGGGAGATGCTGGAGGAGGCGGCGGTGGAGCTGGCCCAACGGCGGGATAATGAGGAGCAGGACTCATAATCGTGAGCTGGCTTCTGGCACTGCTTGTTGGTTTGGCTTTGGCGTTGCTGCTGACACCAGTAGTAGAGAAGATCGCCCCGCGGATAGGAGCGCTGGATCGCCCGGCGCTGCGGCACGTACATGAGAAAGTCACCCCGACCGGGGGGGGCCTGGCGATATTCGTGGCCTTTTGGCTGGCGGTGGTGGTGGGTGGAGCATTCCGACATACCCCAGAAATCGTGGGCATATTCGTGGGGTCGGTAGTGCTGGTGGCGGTGTGCTTGGCCGATGACATCCGCAAACTGCACTGGGCCCCGCGGTTGGTCAGTCAGATAATTGTGGCCATCATTGTGATCCAGTGGGGCGTGCGGATTGAAGGGATTACCAATCCACTGGCATTATGGGGAGTTAGCCCATACTTGGCCTTGGGCCGGTGGTCAGGACCGCTGACCGTGTTCTGGATTGTCTTTATGATTAATGCCATCAACTGGATTGATGGGCTGGATGGATTGGCGGCCGGGGTATGTACCATAGCAGCGGCAACTTTCACGGTCATGGCCGTCAGTGGCGGATTGGGGGCGGTTGGGGTTCTGGGGGCGGCAATGGCGGGCGCTTGCTTGGGCTTTCTGCCCTATAATTTCAGTCCGGCTCGCATCTTCATGGGGGATACTGGCGCCATGTTCCTGGGGTATATGCTGGCCTATATCTCAATAAGCGGTCCCTTCAAGAGTACAGCCGTATTGGCGGTACTGGTGCCATTCTTGGTTATGGGGGTGCCGATATATGACACCCTTATTACTGGTATTAAGCGAATTACGCAGGGCAAACCTGTCTATAACGCTGACCGTACTCATCTGCACCACCGCTTGCTGGACCGGGGACTCAGTGTCACCCAAACGGTGCTGGTCTACTATGCTATCACCGGCGTGCTATGCGCCCTGGCCCTGGGGTTGTGGTGGCATTGAAGCCTATCTCAACGATAGTAGTCTGTGGCACGCGCCCGGAAGCAATCAAGCTGGCGCCGGTGTATCTGGAACTGAAGCGGCGTCCTGAGCATTTTCTGGTCAATATGGTAGTAACTGCCCAGCATCGGGATATGCTGGATCAGATGCTGGCAGTTTTCGGTATCCAGCCAGATGTAGACCTTGACATTATGCAGCCGGGGCAGAATCTGGCTGAGATTACCACGCGGGTTCTGACCGGGATGCAAGAGACTCTACACCAGCTTGGCCCGGACTTGGTAATAGTGCAGGGCGACACTACCACCACCTTCGCCACCAGTTTGGCGGCCTATTACCAGCAGATTCGCCTGGCCCATGTGGAGGCTGGTCTGCGCACCGAAGATAAGTTCTCGCCTTTCCCGGAAGAAATCAATCGGCGGCTGACGGCGGTACTGGCCGATTATCACTTTGCTGCCACCAGTACCGCCCGATCTAATCTGCTGGCCGAAGGTATATCAGCCGAGGATATATTCGTCACCGGCAACCCGGTGGTGGACGCGCTTTACCACATCCGGCAGCAGCGGCCGGCGCTTACTGATACTGCATTTGAGTGGCTCCAGGATTTGTCGGGCCGCTTGCTGTTGGTCACTGCCCATCGGCGAGAGAACTGGGGTGTGCCCTTTACCCGCATCTGCATGGCCCTGCGCCAAATAGTTGACCAGCACCCGGATGTGACGATACTGTATCCGGTACATCCTAATCCGATGGTAAAAGACGCAGCTTATGAGCTGCTGGATGGGGTAGATAGGATTGTCCTTTGTGAGCCGCCGGATTATCTGACCTTTATTGGTATTATGACTCGCACTGACCTTATTATTAGCGATTCGGGCGGAATTCAGGAGGAAGCTCCAGCCCTGGGTATCCCCGTCCTGGTAATTCGGGAGAAGACCGAGCGGCCGGAGGGAATTGCGGCCGGTGTAACGCGTCTGGTGGGTACGGACACCGAGACTATCGTAGCTGAGGCCAACCGGCTGCTGACCAGCCCGTCGGCCTACGCCCAGATGGCAAGTGGAGCCTGTCCGTATGGGGATGGGCAGGCGGCGCGGCGCATCGCTGATGCTCTGGAGTTCTTCGGGGGCCGGCGCGAACAGCGTCCCGATGAATTTGAGGCCTGACAGGGAGTCTGTGCCCCGTTTCGCGTAGCGCAGGCCCTCGCCTACGCACAAAATCTGAGTAGGTGTATGCACTAAGGGGAGGGTGCTCAAATGGCTGCTGATACTGAGATCCGTCAAGCGTGGACTCCGCGGCGCATCATACTGGTGGCTGCGGTGGTGGGAGCTTTATTATATTTAATATTCAGGGCGCCGCCGACCCTGGCATATATTGTTGAACGAACTGCCAGTATAATAGTCACCGTGGTGCTGGCCACCGGCCTGGCCTACTTCCTCAGCCCCTTCGTAGACCGTATTGCCCATCTACCTGGCCCGCTGTCTCTGCCCACCAAACGCATTATTGGTGCCGCGGTTGCCATTCTGCTAACTGTCGTGTTGCTGGTTGGCCTGTTTACTCTGACCTCGGCGACGATTTGGCACGAGGTTAAAGTGCTGCTCAGCGATATGCAGGGTTGGGGCCAGGATCTGCCGGGTCTGATAAACCAGTGGGTGGACAGATATGCCGCCGCCGCGCCGGAGAACGTAAAACAGGTTATTAACGAGAAGGCTGGCATCTGGGCGGAGTCACTGCTGCGGGCCAGCGCCAATGTCCCTCGCTGGGCCTGGCTACGGGGTTCGTACCTGGTCTATCTGTTTATCATTCCCATACTGGCCTTTTATTTTGTCGCCGACAGCAAAAGCCTGCGTGCCGGCATATTGGCTCTGCTCCCC
>SDBS01001624.1_pt1 | contig 22767 bp, 24 predicted proteins | sample 2277091 | NCBI WGS metagenome assembly SDBS01 (sample SAMN10404972, study PRJNA504765) | marine sediment metagenome | isolation source: marine sediment core GS10_PC15, 163 cmbsf | place: Arctic Ocean: Southern Knipovich Ridge | collected 2010
TTCTCGCATTATTATGAAAGGAAAAGAAAAACACAGAAATATTCTACCACCCGTCTGATCATTATCATGATCTTCCTTTTGTTTGTAGCTTACTATTTATTTTTCGTCTGATCATATGTCAGATATCATCAAACTCCTTCCGGATTCTGTCGCCAATCAGATAGCCGCCGGGGAAGTCATTCAACGGCCTGCCTCCGTGGTTAAGGAACTGATGGAAAATGCCATTGATGCAGGCGCATCGACTGTAAAAGTCAATATCAAGGAAGCAGGCCGCACACTGATCCAGGTAATCGATAATGGCTGTGGGATGTCTCAGTCCGATGCAAGCCTTGCATTTGAACGGCATGCCACATCAAAGATTTCAGCTGCCAAAGATCTTTTTGCCATCAGGACCCTGGGATTCCGGGGGGAAGCCCTGGCTTCAATCGCCGCCATAGCAGAAGTTGACCTGAAAACACGTCGTGTGGAAGATGAGGTCGGCACGGAGATCAGGATCCACGGTTCGGAATTAAAAGGCCGGGAACCGGTTTCCTGTCCCCCGGGCAGCAATTTCATGGTCAGGAACCTTTTTTACAATGTCCCGGCCCGCCGGAAATTCCTGAAAGCGAACACCACGGAATTCAGGCATATAGTAAATGGATTTTACCGGGTGGCACTGACCAACCCTGAGCTTTCCTTTTCACTGGCACATAACCAGACCGAGATCTACAGCCTGCCGCCTTCCCAGATCAAGCAACGTATCATCAATGTTTTCGGGAAGAATATGTCTCAGGTCCTGATCCCCGTACAAGCAGAAACAAGCATTGTGAAGATCCATGGGTACCTGGGCAAACCGGAAGCAGCCAGGAGAACATTCGGGGAACAGTTTTTTTTTGTGAACCGCAGGTACATTCGCCATCCCTATTTTCACAAAGCCATTCTGGAAGCCTATGATCAGGTTCTCCCACCGGACACTGTTCCATCATATTTCCTGTTCATGGAAGCAGCTACTGAATCCATAGATATCAATATCCATCCTACCAAGACAGAGGTGAAATTCGAAGATGAGCGATCCATCTACCAGATCCTGCATGCTGCTGCGAGGGAAACGCTGGGTAGGCACAGCATGGTCCCTTCCCTTGATTTCAGTAAGGAAGGTGACATTGACATACCTGTTCTGCGAAAAGATACCGAAATCAATATCCCCAGGGAAAACATCAACCCGGATTACAATCCTTTTAAAGAGGAACAGAGCGGACAATCCTACCAGGCCAGGGAACAGATAGTAAATCAGGCAAGGTACAGCCATTGGGAAAGCCTGTTCGAAGATATTGAAAAGGCAGAACGGAAAATCAGTGAGGCCCTGGAGGAGAATGTGGGACCGGGTGCGGACCGGAGTGAATCCAACCTGTTTCAGTTCAAACAAAAATACATTTTGCTGGCGGTTAAATCCGGACTCATGCTGGTAGACCAGCAGAGGGCACATGAACGGATCCTCTATGACAGATTCCTCCTGGCAGCCTCACAGGACAGGCCTTCAGCACAGCAGGATCTGTTCCCCAGGAAGGTTGAACTGAATGCTGCCGATCATGCCGTGTTAATAGAAATATTTGACGATATTTGCAAATTGGGTTTTGACATCAGGGACCTGGGAGACCATTCCATTGAGATTAAGGGCATACCAGCAGACCTGAGTGATAAAGACCCATCCATATGGTTAGATCACTTTTTAAAAGAATTTAACGAAAAAGGAGGAGACATCAGGGGAGAGAGAGACAGGATGATTGCATCGGCCCTTGCCAGGACAGGCACTATAAAGCCTGGAAAAGTTTTAATGCCCAGGGAAATGAGAGAATTGTTAGACCGGTTATTCGCCTGCGGTGAACCTGGATTTACACCTGATGGAAAAACTGTTTTCAGGATATTGCCCCTGGAGGATATTGATAAAATTTTTAATTGAACCAGATGAACCGAACAGGACCCAGAATATTTGCCAATATACCACCCGTACTAAAAAACCTGCTGATCATCAACATCCTGATGTTCATTGTAACCTTTATGGCAGACAGGACATTACAGGTAGACCTAAACAGGATTCTCGGACTCTATTACTTCAAATCAGAACTCTTCCAGCCTTACCAGATCATCACGCATATGTTCATGCATGCCAACCTTACACATCTTTTCCTTAATATGTTTATGTTGTGGATGTTCGGGAAGGTACTTGAGCAGGTCTGGGGAGGCAAACGGTTTTTATTTTACTATTTTTTCACGGGACTCGGAGCAGCAGCTCTGCATATGCTGGTTATGCACATTGAACTGAGCTCCCTCGTCAGGGGCGCTACAGCACTCGGGAACACACCTTCACCGGATCTGTTCGCCGCTTTCGTAAAGGATCATCTGGGCAGATCATCCCCACAGCTTTATGATTTTACTCAGGCATGGGTGGCAGATCCCGGCAATCCATCTTATTCACGTGAAGCACTTTCTTTTGTTGATAAAATGGTTCAGGGGAAATTGAATATTCCAACGGTTGGGGCTTCCGGTGCAGTATATGGTGTCCTGCTGGCATTCGGGGTCATTTTCCCGAATATGCCCCTGGTCCTGATCTTCTTCCCTTTCTTCCCCATCAAGGCCAAATATATGGTGATGGCCATGGGTGCGCTTGAACTCCTTCATGGCCTGTCCATGTCCGGGGGAAATGTGGCTCATTTTGCACATCTCGGTGGTATGCTTTTCGGATTCATCCTGATCAAATACTGGAATACCAGCCGTAAAAACTTTTACTGATACCTGAGCAAGTCCAGGAAATAAGATCCGGCCATGGCAATTATTGATGAAATAAAGAAATCTTTTAAATTTGGGTCCACCCTGACCAGGCTGATCTATATTAATCTGGCTGTATTTGTTATCGTTAACCTGGTGGAAGTTTTCTATTTCCTGCTGAACAGGCACCCCAACTATCCGAATTTCCTCCTGCTGTTTGCAGTTCCGGCTGACCTCGGACAACTGGCAACCAGACCATGGTCTGTCGTCACCTATATGTTCCTGCATAAAAATTTCCTGCATACACTTTTCAACCTCCTTTGGCTGTATTGGTTTGGAAGGGTGTTCCTGGAATACCTGGATTCCAGAAAGCTGGTAGGTGTCTACCTGCTCGGAGGATTATCAGGGGCTGTCCTGTATATTGCAGCATTTAACTTTTTCCCGGTATTCAGCCAGCAACTGGGATTATCATACGCGCTCGGTGCATCAGCTGCTGTCATGGCCATCGTTATTGCCATTGCAGCGTATGTGCCCAATTATACCATGCACCTGATGTTCCTCGGACGGGTCAAGATCATATACATAGCCATCATTGGATTCCTGATAACTTCTCTCTTTGATTTCTCAATTAACACCGGCGGTAAGATTGCACATATCGGAGGCGGTCTTTTCGGCTACCTGTATATTCTCAGGTACAAACAGGGCAAAGACATGACCAGGGGTATAAACCGCCTGCTCGAAGGATTGTTTTCCCTGTTCAGGGCCAAACCCAAGATCCGGGTAACACACCGCAAGACCGATACGGACATGGATTACAACAAGCGAAAAATAGATGAACAAAAGGAGGTGGACCGGATCCTGGACAAAATTGCCAAATCGGGTTACAGTAGTTTGTCAGCCCAGGAAAAAGAAATCCTGTTCCGCCAGAGTAAAAATTAATCCATTGGGCATTCCAAAACAGGAGTTTATAAAAAATTTACATCCCGGAAGCAAATAAATCCTAATTTAGCACTACCACTGCTAAACTAGCTATTTTGAAGAAGATTTTCAGAAAGTTCATATTGTATGCCAATGTGGTATTTGCTGTTTTCCTTATCCTTTCCTTTCTGTCTCCCCATCTCAGTCCGGAAAAAATCTGGTTCCCCGCCTTTCTTGGCCTTGCCTATCCATATATTCTGCTTGTGAATGTGCTTTTTCTATTTGGCTGGATCTTCCTGAAAAGGAAGGAACTGGTGATTTCCCTGCTGGCCATCATACTGGGATGGGGCACCTTTACGGATTATCTCAGTATACGGCCATTCCGGCTCATGAAAAAAGGTCATTATACAACTATGGTGAGGAAACAGAGAAAGGCCGATCACCAGCTTAAATTTGTATCCTTTAATGTGAGGGCATTCAACCATTACCCGAGGGGACACAATCCGTCCCCCCGCACAGAGATACTCACCTTTATCCGGGATGAGGACCCGGACGTACTCTGCATCCAGGAATTCTACAGCATTAACCGGGCCGGGTTCCGGGAATCGGACGTCTTGCGCAAACTCGATAACATGCCCTACCGGCATATAGGTTACACTGCCAGTAACCGGAGCCATGGTTATGGCATTGCCACCTTCAGTCACTACCCTATCATCCGTACCGGCAGCATTCCTCTTAAAGGCAGGTCCAGTATCTGTGTTTTTTCAGATCTGCTCCTGGATCAGGACACCTTCAGGGTATATAACTGCCATCTGCAGTCTGTAAATCTGGATAGTGAACAATACCAAATCCTGGACAGTATTAAGTTCCGGTATGATGACCAGCAGATTGAAGAAATTAAGGATATTTCATTCCGTTTACGGGATGCATTTATCAAACGGGCAGTCCAGGCTGACATCATTGCGGCCCACATCGCCGACTGTCCTCACCCCGTCATTATCTGCGGTGATTTTAATGATACCCCCGTTTCCTATACCTATCGCACCTTAAGGGATGGCCTGCAGGATGCTTTTTCTGAGAGTGGCTGGGGACTGGGCCGTACTTACAATGGCAAATTCCCTTCTTTCCGGATAGATTATATCCTGCACAGCGAATCCATAGATGCATTGTTCTTTTCGCGGGAGAAAGTCATGCTGTCAGACCACTACCCCATCATCAGTTACCTGAAGATGAAAAAAGAATGATCACCCTTCCTGGCTTAGTTACTGGTGTTACTATTGAACATTGCCGGTCTACTTAAAAGGTAATTTTGCCAGGTCCGTATTCCCACCGGAGAGTATCAGTCCCACTCTCTTCCCGGCCACATCAATCCTGTTTTCTATGATGGCAGCAAAGGGTACTGCCCCGGAGGGTTCTACCACAATTTTCATCCTCTCCCAGATCATCCTCATCGCTGCCACAATGGCATCCTCCGAAACCGTAATTATCTCATCCACCTTGTCCAGTATTATGGGGAAAGTCAGCTTCCCCAAAGAGGTCAGGAGTCCATCTGCGATGGTCTGGGGATTAACGGAGGGCACAAATTCCCCGGAAGTGAATGAACGGTAAGCATCATCAGCACCTGCCGGTTCAATGGCAATGACCCTGGCCGATGGCAACATTCCTCTGGTACTGATGGCGGTCCCGCTGATCAGTCCACCACCACCAACCGGACCCATGACAATATCCAGCTCACCTGCCTCCTCTATCAATTCCTTTGCCGCCGTTCCCTGTCCGCATATAATATTGAAATGATCATAGGGAGGCACAAAGGTTACTCCTGTTTTATCAATAACCTCTTGCATGGTGTTCTCGCGTGATTCAAGGGTAGGTTCACACCATGTGATGATCCCACCATATCCCCTGACGGCTGTCTTTTTGATCTCGGGTGCCGTACGGGGCATTACAATATGGGCCTGTATTCCCTGCATCCTGGCAGCCAGTGCCAGGGCTGCTCCATGATTCCCGGAAGAATGAGTACCTACTCCCATTTTCACATCCTCTTCAGGCAGGGAGAGGACCGCATTGGTAGCACCCCTGAACTTAAATGCCCCGACCTTCTGAAAATTCTCGCACTTGAAGAAAAGAGAAGAACTGAAAATGTCATTGATCCCTGATGAGGTAAGTACAGGTGTTCGGTGTACAAATTTGCGTATGCGTTCATGTGCCGCAACAATATCTTTAAATTGGGGAAGGTCAGTTGACATGATGATTGAAATTATTTTAGGATAAGCTATTGATCCGGCATTGCTTTAAATTGCCCTTGTTTGAACAGGATTGCCTGAGTAATCTCATAATAGGTGGCATTCAGCAAAAAATCCTTTTTAAAATTACAAAATTCCATGAATTCATAAAGGTCAAACCCGGTATACCCGGTTATATGGGAAACTATATCTGGACTGTATTTAAAATCAATCTGCCTTTCAAAGGCTTCCTGTTCAATCAACTTAAGCAGTTTTCTTTTTGACTTCCCTTCCTTGCTCAGGAGGTTGTATAATGCTGTAACCGGGCTCATGATTGGCATTATCAGCATATCCAGTGTATCTGTGCCCTCGTCAATCTCATGCAATACCGAGGGATGGATCAGATAATCAGATTCAGGCAGTTTCAATGTAATAAAGCGATTCCTGAACTGTTCATATGAACCCAGGGGATTGATCCTGACTGCTTCTATGGAATAAATGATAGGCTGGAGCAGTATATCATGTATGAGCCGGCTCCTCAGTATACTGTATCCAATGGTAAGCTTGCCGGCATTAAATCCAATGGCCGTAAATTGCAACTGGTCCCCGGGAGAAGTCCGGATATAAAAATAGCCAAGCGTATCACTGATGGTTGCCGTCCTCCGGTTAGTATTGATAATGTGAGCGAATACCACAGGCTCCCGGGTCAGGGAATCAAGCACCCGTGCCTTGAAAAAAACAGTGGTATCTTCAAGGGACTCATAAACCTGTGCATGAACAGGCCTCTCAATGATCACCAGGATAAACAGCATGAACCCGGCAATGTAACATACGCGGTATAAATGGAGGCTGGGAAAGCTGATTGTCATGTTTGGTCCGGATACTGTTTTAAAACCTGTTCTGTATATTGAAATAAAGGTAATTTAATAGTATTATTATGACAAAGTCCATGTAACCTTTTAACAAATTTTAACCATGAAAAAGAATGACCCGGCCAGCAGGATACAGGATCTCCGCCAGTTTGGAGAATTTGGGGGAGTGAACCCTTCAATCACAGACTCCTCTACCTACACTTTTCTTGCTGCAGATACCATGGAAGATACATTTCACGGGGAAACCCAGGGTTGTTTCCTGTATTCCAGGCATTGGAACCCGAGCAACAAATACCTGGCAGATGCCCTGGCTGCGCTCGAAGAAACTGAATCTGGCTGGATTACAGCATCCGGCATGGCAGCCATTACATGCACCATACTTGAATTATGTAACTGCGGTGATCACATTGTAACCAGTGTGACCACTTATGGCGGGACCTTCGCCTTCCTGAAAAATTACCTGCCGAAATTTAATATTGAGGTAAGCTTTGTCAATATCGCTGATCTGGAAAGTGTGAAAAAAGCCATACAACCGAACACCAGACTGATCTACACAGAGTCATTAACGAATCCATTGCTGCAGATATCGGACATACCGGCCCTATCAGATATCTGCCGGAAACATTGCATACAACTGATAGTGGACAATACCTTCAGTCCCATGATCATCTCACCAGCCAGGCTCGGCGCTGACATCATTGTATACAGCATGACCAAATTTATCAATGGCAAGAATGACTGCGTTGCCGGCGCCATCTGCTCAGGGACTGATTTTATCAACGGCCTGTCAGATGTTAATAAAGGTACTGCAATGCTCCTGGGACCTGTACTCGATCCGATACGGTCCTCAAGCATACTGAAGAATCTTCATACCCTGCATATCCGGATGAAACAGCATAGCCGGAATGCCATGTATCTTGCCCGGAGATTCAGTGAACTTGGATTGAAGGTGATTTACCCGGGACTGGAAAGCCATCCCCAGCATGACCTGATGAAGAAACTGATGAATGAAGAATTTGGTTTTGGCGGAATTCTGGCCATTGATTTTGGTGATCATGCAACATCCAATAAGATCATGCAGTTGATGCAGGATAACGATATTGGATACCTGGCCGTCAGCCTGGGTTATTTTAAAACACTGTTCTCATGCTCAGGTCACAGCACTTCTTCAGAGGTGCCAGCTGAAATGCAAAAAGAGATGGGCCTGTCACCCGGACTCACCAGGTTTTCTGTAGGACTCGATAACGATATCGAAAGAACCTTTGATAAGATCCTTTTCTGCCTGAAAGAACTTAAGATCATCTTCTGATACTATTTATAATAATTTTAAATAACTTTGTGCAGAACATAAAATCAAAAACAGAAAACCATGGCATTTACACTTCAACCCGGGGAAAAAGCCCCGGATTTTGCCCTGCCATCCACAGATGGTAAAACATATAGCCTTTCAGGTTTACATGACAAATACCTGGTTGTTTTTTTCACCTGCAATCACTGTCCCTATGTCATCGGATCAGATGAGGTTACACGGAAAACAGCTGATGAATTTGCATCCAGGGGAGTACGGTTTATCGGCATCAATTCAAACAGCGCCAAATCTCATCCATCCGACAGTTTTGACAATATGGTCAGAAGAATGAAGCAATATTCTTTCCCATGGCTATACCTGTATGATGAGAGCCAGGAAGTGGCAAAAGCATACGGTGCCCTCAAGACACCCCATTTCTATGTTTTCAGTGAAAAGCGGGAACTGGTATATACCGGCCGCGCTGTTGACAGTCCCCGGGATGCTTCCGGCATAAACGAAAATGACCTGGACAGAACCCTTTCCGAACTTACAGAAGGGAAAGAAATCAGTGTACCGTTGACCAACCCCATCGGTTGTACCATCAAGTGGGAAGGAATGGATTCACACTGGATGCCGAAAGATGCAGTAGACCTGGTCTGATATTTTTATATTAAAATCAATCCAACATGGCAAAAGATCCATTTACACGACGAAATTTTATTAAAACCACGGCCACTACAACACTCGGTGTCACCCTGGCGAGTTCTACCCTGGCATTTAATCAGGATGAGAATAAAAAACCCGTGAGGGTAGCTGTAATAGGTACAGGTAACAGGGGTACCGCCCTGTTACGAAATTTGCTGGTTATGGATGGCGTTGAAATACCTGTTCTCTGTGACTTGCATATGGACCGGCTTGCCAATGCCCGCAAGTTATGTATTGAAGCGGGACAAAAAGAACCTTTACAATATGCCGGAGATGAGAATGCTTATAAAAAGTTATTGGAACAGGAGGATCTGGATGCTGTCATCATAGCCACATACTGGGATTCACATGCGGCCATTGCACTCGAAGCTATGCAGCACGGTATCTATCCCGGAGTAGAGGTTCCGATAGCCCTTACACTGGACGATTGCTGGGACCTGGTAAATACCTCAGAAAAAACCGGCATTCCATGCATGATGCTGGAAAACTGGAGTTTCCGCAGAGACAACCTTGCCATTCTCAATATGATCAGGCAGGGAGTGTTCGGTGAAATAGTACATTGCCATTGTGCTCATTCCCATGACTGTATCGATCACTGGTTCTTTGACAAAAATGATGGTCATCAACGCTGGCCTGCAAAATATTTATTAAATTTTAACCGGGACCAGTATCCCACGCATAGTCTGGGACCGGTTCTGAGCTGGATGGATATTAATTGCGGCGATGCTATATCTGAAATATATTCAGTCGCTACGGCATCCAGGGGAATAAATGCCAACTTCAAAAGAAGATTCGGTGAAGATCACCCTAATGCCAAATTGAAATATAAACAGGGGGATATTGTTACCTCAACCCTGAAAACCAGGAAAGGGAAAACCATCATCGTGAATTATGATATGCAATTGCCCAGGCCCTATGATAACCGCTGGTCAATACAGGGAACCATGGGTATTTACAATGAACAACGTTACGCTTTATACATTGAAGAGACCAGCCCGGAATACCATCAATGGGAACCTTTTAAACCCTACGAGGAAAAATACCTGCATGAATGGTGGAAGGAAGGAGTTAAAATGAATGAGGGTCATGGTGGCGTTGACTATCTGGAACTGTCACTATTCATTGATGCAGTCAGAAATAAAACCCAGACCCCTATAGATGTATATGATTCCGTAACCATGAGTGCGGTGGTAGCACTTTCAGGCAAGTCCATAGCGCAAAACGCACCCATTGAGTTTCCTGACTTTACCAGAGGTAAATGGGAAAAACGTAAGCCTGGCTTTGCAGTTTATTAAATCAATCTGGTCTAATTAACCACCATTTTACTGGTATAGACCTGTCCGGATATCACAGTGCGGAGCACATATACCCCCGAGGGAAGATCCCTGGCAGGTATTTCACGTACATGGCTTCCGGACGGTAATGTCTCTTTTACGAGGTAAATGATTTCCTGGCCTGTCAGGTTATAGATCCGGATATCCACCGATGCTTTTTTCTCAAGGCTTAGATGGATGCTTGCATTTTCATCGACCGGATTGGGATATATGCCTACCGGTGACCCATCTACTCCTTCCAGATTGCCTGTGCCGGTAGTGGCGAACAACCCTTCAATAACGGATATTGCTTTATCCAGGTCATTATACACAACGGTTGCGCCCTTATGCCTGATCTTTCCTTCCTGGTCAATCACAATAACACGGTCATGGGTAGTTGTATAATCCTGCTCTATATCTCCAGCCTTGAGCAAAAGTGGATAGGTTATCTTTGTAGTTGATTTAAATGCTGTAACAGTGGTCACCGAAGAGGATGAATTCCATGTGTCGAGTCCCAATGCCTGGAAATCATCCCTGTCTCCGTATACTTCCTGTACCTTGGTTTCAGTATCATTCCCTATAAGTTTGCAATTCGAGCATCCATTACCGAAAAGGAACAGAAAAACTACCTTCCCGCTGTAATCCGAAAGCTTAACTGTATCCCCGGTCAGGCTCTGATAACTGAATTCAGGAGCTTTGTCCCCTACATTCTGACCCAGTAAACAGGCAGCCGAAATGGCAATCACAATTGCCAGGCTTATAAGTTTTTTCATGTTTAACATAATTAATTCCTCCATTATTTTAAAATTTACTAACCCATCGAAGTTCCACTCCCTGGAAATCAAGAACTTCATAACATATACCGGAAGTACAGGCCGGTCCCCCTCTCCGCTGTCCGGCAAACAAGGCAAGGGTATGATGCCTGTTAAATTTATACCTGGCATCCATGCCTATCCAGTGTCTGGCCCGCCTTTCTATCTCAAAAGTGCTTATATTATCGGTCTGGTACGGATCTGTGCTTACTTCCCAGGTGACACTCAATGAAAGTTTTGAGCCCCTGGATACGCCTGCTATCAGGACTCCATTATGTACGGATCCCCCAATCAGTCCATCCCTTTCAAAATACTGGTATTCTAACTGGATCAGCGAACTCCATTTCTTCAGGAAGGGTGTTTCATATATTCCCCCGGTGGCATAGCGCATAGGTTCTTCCTTAAAAGGATCCATCGCATAATCGATGAACCACTTGAGGCTTGACGACCCTCCTGCCGGGATATACAATTCAGCAAAGTATTCCTGGAATACATAAACTTCATGGCCCTCATTCCTGGCTCTTGATGTATTCAGGGTGAGCATTTGTCCGTCTTTAAACCGGTAATAGACTTCCACCTGGTATCCCCTTTCATTAGTCAACTGGGCTACATGCGTTGAACGGTTCAATACCTTATAAGAGTGTTCTTTGACCAGGGTAGGTGGATCATTAAAACCGGATCCCAGGAAAAAATTGTTGTAATCCTTCCATTCCATGCTGCCTCCGAAATTCATGCCTGCATAAGCCAGGCTGGCATAGATTGCATACCTCGACCTGTCACCTGTAAAGAGGGGCTGTCCCGTTCCAAATTCAGTAGCAAACTCTGTATTATAGGAAAAATCAAGTGGCAGGTTCCCCGTGATATTGACAGATCCGAAATGATGATGCTCCCCTGAAGGGGCATTAAGCAGATAATTTGCTGTGAAGCTTTGACCCCATACAGCATATCCGGTACTCACCGCATAAATATTATCCCTTCTTCTCTCATTGAAATCAACAGTAGGCGGTAATACATTGACCAGCGGCTTGCCGTACAGGGCTTTCAGGTGGAATCTTTCACCCTGATAACCCCCGGAGGCACCAAGCATGTCGCGGTAGAATCCTTGCCTGACACGGTATCCCTGGGATTCAAAAACAGTGCCCGGGATATCATATGCCCTTAATAGCAGTCCGTTCCCCAGCATATCATAAAAATGTCCGGCTGTGAATTGCAGGGACTTGTTTGAATACCGCACTTGCAGCTGGGACAGGCTTAAATATCTGCGCTCATGAAATTCATTGATAAAATACTCCCCCCTGGTGGAGACCTTGAATCCCTTATAACGGTATTGAAGGTTCAACTGGTTATAGTTGGATACCAGCCATGGAGGATCCGTATTGGGGATGTTCCCGATCTGTACCTCCATGATGTTGTTCCCGCTGAACTGGCTATGTCCCGCTATCGACATAAATAACAATACAATTTGTAATGAATACTTCAATTTAGCCGCATGCTTTAATGTCCGTTGCTGCCCAGGTGTTTATCGATCTCCTCCTGTATGGTAATCTCATCGCCTGCATTAAATCCCTCGTGCATATACAGGATCCTGTAATCTCCGTCAATGATAAACAGCGTGGGAACAGCCGTGACATTCAACTCTCCCATCAATTCCCCGTTTGAATCAAGCAAGATAGGATACCGGATACCCAGGGAACGCGCGAAGGGTTTTACCTTGGAGAGGTTCCTGGGACTGTCAACACTGATCCCGATAAAACCTACACCTTGATCCTTATAAGCTTCACTCAGTTCCACCATCCTGGGCATGGAACGAATACAGGGCTGGCACCAGGTGGCCCAGAAATCTATTACCGTAAGGTATTTACCGCTGATCTCTGAAAGACTGACTATCTTGTTTTCCGTATCCTTCAGCCTAAAATCATATACTTTACCCTGTGGATAAACGGGCAAAGAAAACAGGATAAGAAACAATAATGAAATTACTTTAATTCTCATTTTTCAGCATGGTCATCTGCGAATGTATGTATAAAGGATTTGAAGAAATGTCAGCTGGGCGACACTGGCTCCCCTGACGGTTCATATGAGATTATTGATATCGACGACATGGATGGTTCGCCTTGAGAAATCGATCTTGCCCTCGTTCCGCAGTTCATTCAACAGGGTGGTTACGGTTTGCCTGGTGGTCCCGATCAGGTCAGCAATATCTTTATGGGTCAGGTGGTGATCTACCTTGTATTCGGGTCCGTTTTTCTCCCCCTTCTCCAAAACAAACTCCCTGATAAATTCAATTATCCGTGTCCGGACATCCTTGAAAACCAGCGAATCAATCTTTCTCTCCAGCTTATTGATCCGGAGTCCAATCAGCTTGAAGATCTTCAGAGAAAAAGAAACATTATCCTTCATAAGCTGCTGCATCTGCTCCAGGGTAAGCTGGCAAACAGCCGTCCTGTCTGTCACAACCTGGGCATAATCCTGCCTTGTATCCTCTCCAAGCAAGGCAAGTTCACCAAAGACCTCTCCCCTGACAAGGACTGATTTAACCACCTCATCTCCTTCCTCGGTATAATAAAGAAGTTTTACTTTCCCTTCAGTCACCAGGTAGATACTGCTTGCAGGATCATCCGAGAAATAGATAAATTCTCCCTTCTTAAAATTCCTGAATTGATGGTTCTCCTTGTACTCCTTAAATTTATGAGGACAAAAGATGGAAAACAGATTGACCTTCTCAAAAAACCACAAATTCCCCATTGTTCATATCAATTTCTGCAAAAATGACAGCGCACTATGTTGCACTCTTCTGCTAAATTAATAATTGAAGATGATAAAATCTTTATACGGGGAGAGATTTAACATCCCTTTAAGACAGCAGTTTGCCCAGATTGGGCAAATCCAGTGTGAAGCTGTCTGCCAGGACCAGATGTGCCAGGTCGACGATTGGCAGTTCTGTTTCATCAAGTATGTCGGAATCCGAGGTGGCGATAATGCCACTGCTCTTGCGGATCAGGACAGCATCAGGATTTTTATCTATCTTAGCATTCCCCTGGATAGATGCCGCTTCCAGGGATGCCCTTAGCTTTCCGGCCAATTCGGCGCTGTGGGATATTGGTTTATCAAGCAGGAATTCGACATTGGAAGGTCCCATCTTCCTAAGGAAATTCATCGTCAGGTCTATGGCCTTTGTAAATACGGGTTCCTTATGAAGCTTCCCGAATACTTCACCCGCATCCCGCAGGAACCTGTCATTACTGACAAAAACAATCCTGCCCAGCAGGTAATTGGAGATGGTGAAAAATACATTATATGCATCGATACAGATGGACTGGGAACCAATTTTACTGACTGTTTTTTGAATTCTCAGTTGAATATCATCATCCCTGAATATTCCACGGCTCAATAAAATTCGCTGGAAAGTATTTAACAGGTATCTGTCCCCCACGATCTTTAAGATGGTTTTCCTGGGATAATGCTGGTTCATTAAATATGCAAAATCCCGGGCCGCCCTTAAAAATTCATCGTTGATAACATCATTCCTCATTCGGCGACAGGTTCTGGCTTACCCGGATTCTTCACATCTCATCCCCGGTAAAGCCGCGGAAATATTTCATGAACTGGACCCTTTCAAATGCAGCTGGGTTATCACCGCCCACCTGGCTCATTTTACCCCTGAACTGGTCGACGGAGCTAAAACCATGTTTATCCATCCAGCTTCCCAGCTGGTGGAGCATTTCAGCTATCTTCTCCCCACCATGTTTGTATATGGCTGAAACCACCTGCACAGCGTTGGCACCGGCAAGGATCTGTTTGATTACCGCCGGAGCATCATGGATCCCTGTTGAAGCGGCCAGGTCACAATCCACGCGTTCAGCCATGATGGCAATCCATCTCAGAGAAAGGGAGAGGTCTCCAGGTGTGCTCAGGACACTGCCTGAAGTGAGCTGGAAATTCTCAATATCTATATCCGGACTGTAGAAACGGTTAAACAGAACCAGCCCTTTGATCCCCGTGGTACTCAGACGGTTGATCATGGTGGCCAGGTTTGAGAAATAATAGCTGATCTTGAGTGAAACGGGAATATTAACCTTACTGCAGACCTCTTCGACTATATCAAAATAAACCTTCTCATTCTCCCCGGCGGATCTCTTCATGTCTGTGGGAAGGATAAACAGGTTAAGTTCGAGTCCATCTGCCCCGGCATTTTCAATCTCTTTGGGAAACCAGGTCCACTGCTGAGCGGTCATACAGTTAATGCTGGCCAAAACCGGGATGGATACCTGCTTTTTCGTTTCCCTGATCAATTCAAGGTAGTCCATTGTGGTTTCCTTAGGAGCTTCCTCATACTGGTAGAAATCAACTGTTTCGGGATAGAGGAACCCGCCTGATTGCATTTGACTGAGCATGGCTTCCTTTTCCAGAAGGATTTCTTCTTCAAAAAGTGATTTTAATACAACTGCCGCCGCCCCATTCTGCTCAAGGTTACGGATAGCTTCTGATTTATCCGTCAGTCCTGAACTGCCGACAATTATAGGATTTTTGAGTGTAAGTCCCAGGTAATTAACCTCCAGGTTTGCCATATCGCTGTTTCATTTTTGTTGAAAACAAATGTAGTTGATTTTTGAATATGTTACTTAACTTTGCTTATATAACCAATCCGTAAAGACATGAAAAAGATGCTGTTCCTGCTGTTGATCAGCACTATTGCTTTTTCCGGCTGTAAATTCATTGGTGGGAAAAGCGTCAAAAGTGAACGTGATTCGCTCAGGGCATATGCCTATACCCTCGAGCAAAAAATTGCTAACCAGGAACAGGGTCATCAGGCTTCACTGGATCAGCTCAAACGCGAATCTCAGACCATGATCGACTCGATCATAAGCATTTATGAAAGTAAATCTGCCTCAGGAAAGGGTAATTATAGCGCCGCAGCCTCCGGGAATTATTACGTGATTGTCGGAAGTTTTAAAACATCGTCCTACGCAAGCAACTGGTCCACCAGAGTAAGCAATATGGGGTATCAGACAGAAATCGTAAAGGTATCCTACTGGAACCTTGTTTCTGCAAAATCATCCACCAATCTGAGGTCAGCGCTTAATGAACTCTCGTCCATCAGGTCAGATGTAACCAGTAATGCCTGGGTCTTTGTTGCTCGATGATTAAGAACTTCCAGTCATGATGAACAAAGGCTGGAACTCAAAACTTTTATAGTGGGGCCTCAGCCTTTGCACATTGTAATGTTTCTTTACATCAACCAGTTTTTTGGAACTGGTCACTACATCTAAGGGGGCATTGTCATAGCGCCCGTTGCGCAATACCACCAGTCTTCCATGTATCCCTTTCAGGATCAGGTCCAGGGCCAGGTTTCCGTAAGCCATGGGGACGATGGAATCGATGGCATCGGGGTCTCCACCACGGACCATATAACCCAGCCGCTGGTTGATAATATTGATCCTGGCACCATTGTTATATTTTGCTGAGCCATCCTTGATCTTGGCCGCAACGATATCACCGATCCCTCCCAGCTTGGCATGGCCGAACATGTCTTTTTCCGTGTTTGTGAAGGTCATATCATCCATTCCCTTGAACATGGCACCTTCAGATACCAGTACAATGGAGTATTTACTCGGATTCCGGTTCCGGTCATCGACCAGGAGTTCGGTCAGATGTTCAATATCAAATTTATATTCCGGAATAACGCAACGGTTGGCTGAACCGGCCATGGTCGGTAACATGGCGGTAAAACCCGCATAACGGCCGAAGACCTCGAGGACCAGGATCCTTTCATGAGATCCTGCAGATGTCCGGACGATATTCCCAAGGTGTATGGTACGCGTTACACATGTACTGAATCCAATGCAGTAATCTGTTCCGGGCACATCATTATCCATGGTTTTCGGAATGGCTATTACTTTCACCCCTTCCTGGTACATTCTCACACCATAACTCAGGGTGTCATCACCACCGATCGGGATCAGGAAATCAACACCAAGGTACTCAAGATTCTTAAGGATCTCCGGTGTCAGGTCATTGACCTCTTCTGTAAAGGTATCCTTAAGATGATTGGGGACGGTTGCCAGCGGCACATGGCTCGGACGTGTCCTTGAAGTATGCAGGAAAGTTCCACCCGTACGTCCGGCACGGTTTACTATTTCTTCCGTCAGTACAATATAATTATCATTTGTATGAACCTTTTTATCACGCTGCATTTCCATGATACCAGCCCAGCCCCGACGCAGGCCGATAACCCTGTATCCTTCCCTGAGTGCCCGGATTGTAATAGCCCGGATAGCCGGGTTCAGTCCAGGTACATCTCCACCACCGGTAAGGATGGCTATGGTTCCTTTTGTCTTTTTTACATACACCATTTTGATCTACACTTAATTAATTAGTTATCGAGAATGAATGGTAAATATAGTGTTTATTTTTATTCATAAAATGGACGTTTTTATACTTTTACAGAGTGCAGGAAAAACAACCCTGCTGAGCATAGTGAAATGAAAAATTTGATTCAAATAATACGCAATGCATTGATCTGGATGGCCATCATCCCCATCAGGATTTATCAGTATATTATATCCCCCTTACTGCCCACTTCCTGCAGGCATGTGCCTACCTGTTCCCAGTATACCATTGAGGCACTTAAGTTGCATGGTATTTTCAGGGGGACATATCTGGCAACCCACAGAATTTTGCGTTGCCATCCATGGGGAACCCATGGTTACGATCCCGTACCGCCGAAGCCTTACAGGATTATAAAGACCAAGAAAATGAAAAACTGAATAAGAGGCATCCATGCATGATCAAGACCATAATTTAGGCCTTTTTGGTGGTGAAATCCATTATATAAATACATTCCAGTTCGGAGTGGAGATATTCAAGCATGCACTGGTCATTACTGTCTTTGTAATCATCATGATGCTGCTGATTGAATACCTTACGGTTCAATCCAGGGGCAGATGGTACGGACGATTTGAAAAATATCCCCTGTTGCAGATCCTGATCGCTGCATTACTGGGACTCACACCCGGTTGCCTGGGTGTATACATGGTTGTTTCACTTTATGTCCACAGGATCTTTCATTTTGCTGCCCTCACAACGGCCATGGTTGCAACATCGGGAGATGAAGCATTCGTAATGTTTGCCATGATCCCGGGACAGGCTGTTATCGTCATGTTATTTGTGTTTGTACTTGCACTCATCTCGGGAATATTACTCTATCTGTTCCCCCTGGGGAAACGCAGGATGAAACTGGCTGTAAACCACATGCAGCTACATGAACATGATAAGGACTGCCAGGTTCTCATTCCCACTAAGGTTATTGCGCAGATCCGACACATCAGTTTTGAGCGGGCAGTACTGATCAGTGGAGGATTAATATTCCTGATCCTGTTACTGAGCGGTGATATCGGATCCGATACATGGAACTGGAAAAGGATCATTTTCCTCATTGTCACATCATTCGAATTGTTCATTGCCCTCACTGTCCCCGATCATTTCCTTGTAAAGCACCTGTGGGGACATGTAATCCACAAACATTTCCTTCGGGTTTTTGCCTGGACATTCGGAGCGTTTCTTGTGATTCATGTGGGATTCGAATTCCTGAACCTGGAAGATCTGGTCCGGGAGAACCTCTTCAGTATTTTAATACTGGCTGTACTGGTCGGGATCATTCCTGAATCGGGCCCGCATATCCTGTTTATCACCCTTTATGCCACCGGGAATATCCCGCTGAGTATACTGCTGGCAAGCTCAATCACACAGGATGGACACGGATCGCTTCCATTGCTGGCAGAAACAAGGAAGGATTTTCTACGCATGAAAGGGGTCAATCTCCTGCTTGGATTGATTGTTGGATTAGCGGGACTCCTCTTTGGGTTTTAAAAAATCATTTTACTTTTGTACGAAAATCCTTAATATGTATACAATTCACCAGACGGTCATTCAGGAAGCGTGGGAGAACAGGGTGCTGCTCAAGGACGTCGATGTTCAGAAATCAATCCGCTTTATCATAGATGAACTGGATACGGGTAAGCTGCGCGTAGCAGAACCGGGGCCAGATGGCTGGAAAGTCAATGATTGGATTAAAAAGGCAGTCATCCTCTATTTCCCGATCCAACAGATGAATGTGACAGAAGTCGGGCCTTTTGAATTTCACGATAAGATAAAACTGAAAAAAAACTACAAAACCCTCGGGGTAAGGGTGGTACCACATGCAGTTGCCCGGCATGGATCTTACCTGGCCAAAGGAGTGATCCTGATGCCTTCATATGTTAATATAGGGGCCTATGTGGATGAAGGGACAATGGTAGATACATGGGCTACGGTTGGATCCTGTGCACAGGTCGGCAAAAATGTGCATCTCAGCGGAGGGGTGGGCATCGGAGGAGTCCTGGAGCCGGTTCAAGCCGCCCCGGTCATTGTGGAAGATAATTGTTTTATCGGTTCCAGGTGCATAATCGTGGAAGGCGCCTACCTGGAAAAAGAGGTCGTCCTGGCCGCCAATGTGGTTATCACCAAATCCACCAGGATTATTGATGTCACCGGGTCAGGACCGGTTGAGTATAAGGGCATGGTACCCTCACGGTCGGTAGTAATCCCCGGAACCTACCCAAGGGAATACCCGGCTGGTGACTACGGGGTGTCCTGTGCACTGATTATTGGAAAAAGGAAGGAATCGACCGATAAGAAAACATCCCTCAACGATGCATTGAGGGAATATAATATAGCATTCTGATTATATTACGGGCATATGCGATTTGGTTTTGATGCAAAGCGGGCTTATTTCAATTATAGCGGACTGGGTAATTACAGCAGGAATACCATTCGCTACCTCAGCCATAAGTTCCCTGATAACGAATTCTACCTGTATATCCCGGCGACGAAGAACCAGATCCCGAACGGCGCATTAAAAAACCACACCCTTGTCTACCCACAATCCTGGAAAGAAAGGAAATTTTCCTCCTTCTGGCGCAGCTACTGGCTGGGAAAGCAACTGGTCCGGGACGGAATAGAATTATATCACGGACTCAGCAATGAGATCCCATTTGATATCATCAAAAACCATGTACCTTCTGTAGTTACCATTCATGACCTGATTTTCCTCCGGTTCCCTGAATGGTATAAACCCATTGACAGGAAAATTTATAGCAGGAAGGCAAATTTCTCCTGCATGAATTCAGACAGGGTGATAGCGATTTCCGAGCAGACCAGGTCTGACATCATCCATTATTTCAAGATCCCTGAAGAAAAAATCGATGTGGTATACCAGGGCTGTGATCCCGCTTTTTATGAACAATGGGGCGAAGCAGAGAAACAAAAGCTTTCGCAAAAATACCGCCTGCCTGCTTCGTATCTTCTATATGTTGGGACCATTGAACCACGGAAAAACCTGCTTCAGTTAATAAAAGCCCGGCACATGGGTAAGCTGGACATCCCCATGATAGTAATCGGTCGTAGTACTCCTTATATTAAGCAGATCCACGAATACATCACCGAACATTCTCTGAAAAACATCACTTTCCTGCAGGATGTTCCAAATGAGGACCTGCCCGGGATTTACCAGCTGGCGGATGCATTTATCTACCCATCCCGGTTTGAAGGATTTGGCATACCCATACTGGAAGCCCTTTTCTCCCGAACGCCGGTGATTACCTCCCGCGGAAGTTGTTTTGATGAAGCCGGAGGCAATTCATCCATGTATGTTGATACGGATGATACGGATGAAATGATCCATGCTATCCGGCTTGTCCTGGAAAATGAAAAACTGCGATCCGAAATGCAGGAAAAGGGATATGAACACGCGCGGAAATTCAAAGAGGAGATCATCGCCGAGAATTTAATGGAAGTTTACAGGAAGGTATTCTAAATGCACCAGGATATACAGAAATGCATTGAAGTTCTGGCATCTGGCGGAACAATTCTGTATCCTACCGATACCATCTGGGGGATCGGTTGTGATGCTACTCAGTCCCACGCCACCCAAAAAGTATACCAGCTGAAACAGCGCGAGGATGCAAAGGCCATGCTTATCCTTGTTAATTCTGCGGACATGCTTTCCAGGTATGTCGAAGAGATCCCGGCCATGGCCGATGAAATTATTGAGATCAATGATGACCCGCTGACCATCATCTACCCGGTCGGCAGGAACCTGGCAGGTAATTTATTATCCCCGGATGGTGCTATCGGTATACGGATCACTTCAGACCCATTCTGTACCGAATTAATACGCCGTTTCCGCAAACCGCTCGTTTCAACCTCGGCAAATATAGCCGGCCAGCCGGCTCCTGTCATATTCAGTGAAATATCTGCAGAAATAAAATCGGTGGTTGACTATACGGTTGCCTGGCGCCAGGATGACCATATTAAAAGAAAACCTTCAGGCATCCTGAAGGTTAAGCTTAATGGCGAGATCGAAGTGATCAGGAAATGATCAGCAATGCTTATCAGTCTCCTTTTCTAACTTTCCCTGAACCGGATATCCGGGCATCAATTTGCGGATTACCGAAATAGGTGACCCTTCCGCTACCTGAGATAGAGGCATCGAGCTCTCCGGTGACATCAATCTTGCAGCTGCCTGAGCCACTGATCTTGATGCCGCATTCATTCACTTTCAATCCTTCGGCAAACACAGATCCGGAACCACTGATGCGTAATTCCATTTCATCTGCAGTTCCTGCCAGTTTCAGATCACCTGATCCGGATATAGCTGCCCCGATTTCATCTCCCTTGAGTTCTGGTATTTTTATACTACCGCTTCCACTTACCTTTAATTCAAGCTCGTCAGCATTGATGGGTGTTTCGGCAATGATGTCCCCTGAGCCTGAAACACTCAGTGCTTCAACTTCAGCCATGGTGATCCAGATCTTAACTCCTTTGATTCTTGAGTTCCAATTATCTGTCTTTATCCTTAAAACGCCATCTCTGACCTCGGTCTCGATCTCATCCAGGTTGTTCTCTGCCTGGATAACTACTTTCTGGGGACTTCCCTGTGTAAGGTAAAGATCACCAGAGATACCAAGTGAAACACCGGTAAAGGTTGATACATCCCGCGCTTCTTTGTCCTGGCCGAAGGCAATCAGTGTGGCAAAGACCAGGATTATGGAGAATAAGAATTTGAGCATATTGATTTTCATAAGGCTATAGGTTTTAGTGAAGGCTTATCGGTATAAAGACGATTTGATTATCCTGGTGCTGCAAAACCATGAATGTTTTTACATAATTCCCTCTGGCAGGCGCATGATCAGTTTTTGGTTCTCCTGATCGATCTCTTCTATCAGGTCATCCTGCGCAGGCACCAATACTTTTTTCCCTTCAAGAGATACTTCAAATACCGGATTGCCCGGGATATCCATGAAGTCAGAGATCAAACCCTGCCTCCCGGTCGATAGATTGATCAATGCATACCCGGTAAGTTCATCCATATAGATTTCTTCCTCGACCTTTGCCATGAAATCTTTTTGGATCCAGACAGGTGATCCTACAAGGTTCTGTGCACTGTCCTTGTTGTCATAATCGTCAAAGCAGATGAACCATTCATCTGCTTTTGGGGCATGAAGGGATGAAATAAAAAAAGGAACCAAAATTCCATCAATTTGAAGGAATAATGATTCCCAGTTTTCATCTGGTTCAAAGGAAGGGTCCGTAATCCGGATGATTAACTCACCACGGACACCATGAGTTTTTGAAATAGTGCCAAGGAGCAAGCATTTATCCCTGGTCATTATTGCTGTTTTACTATTCTGACTTCTCTTCCCCGGTCTCCCCTGAATCCCTGGGTGCTTCCTCTGCCTGCTTTTCTGCCTTCTTATCCGCAGCGGCCTTGTCCGTCTTCTTCCCCTTCGGCTCTTCTTTTTTTGCCTTGTCGTCCTTTTGCTCCGGTTTCTTTTCCTCCTCCACGGTGGCTGC
>SDBS01001627.1_pt1 | contig 22746 bp, 15 predicted proteins | sample 2277091 | NCBI WGS metagenome assembly SDBS01 (sample SAMN10404972, study PRJNA504765) | marine sediment metagenome | isolation source: marine sediment core GS10_PC15, 163 cmbsf | place: Arctic Ocean: Southern Knipovich Ridge | collected 2010
ATGGTTGTTTCCCAGGAAAAATCCTTGTCAGCTTTCTCGTCATAAATCACATTCTGGCCGAGGATTGTCGCTGAAGTTGCTTCTGCACCGCCACCCTGGGTTGGTGTCTCCACCTGATCGTATTTTGCCCAGGGGTATTCATAGCCGTACAGTTTATTGAAGAAATCAATCATATAAGGAGTTTTTTTGAATATCCGCCGGGCATCTTCCACGTCTTTTTCATAAACCCAATAATTGATCGGCAGAGAACCGAGAGAATCTTCTATAACCGCAAAAGGCGCTATGGCCACCATAGAAAGATAGGTCGAATGCGGCTTATCTTGATGCCAGTGATAAGTGACTGAATTGTCTTCCTTATTTTCCTTTATGCTGACCAGCCTCCCATTTGAAAGGACTTTATTGGGTTTTTGTACAGTTGCGATCAACTCCATTGTCACTTTATCATGAGGATAATCGTAGCAGGGAAACCAGTGTCTGGCTTCATTAGGAAAAGAATCGGTCGAGATCATTTTGGGATTCCGTGGAGTTTCATCGCTGAAGAAAAATCCATACTTCGGATCTTTTGCATGATATTTTATGGTGAATATAACTTCTTCCTTATAGCTGTAAGCCCGGGATAAATAAACAATGAGTTCGTGATCGGACTGGTTAAACTTAAGAGGCATATTCAGATGATCTAGAACTTGTGTGACAACGAGCTCTTCCGCATCGAGAACACATTCAATAAATTCATCGCTCAAGGAATTCAAAGTCACTTTATTCTCTCCCCAAAATTCCTTCAGGTCCAGATCAAAAGTCAGTTTCAACCGGTAATGCTGCACATCAAAATTATGGCTTCTTTCTACTTGGACAGGCCTTTTATATATATCTATTTCCTTTTCCTGGGCGAGTGGATTGACTGAACAAACGATCAGAAAAATAATGACCAAATTGATAATTTTCATTGATTTCTCCTCATAATATTATTTCTTCATTTTTTCCTTTAATTCATCACACCTTTTACTCATGGCCGCGAGGATTTCCCTGAATTCAGGATCTGCCGCAAGATTAACCAACTGATCCGGATCGGACTCAAGGTCATGCAGAAATTCATAGACCGGTTCCTGCTCGAAATAGTTTGCGTACACATACCGCTTTCCCCGCACCCCTTCCCATTTGGGGATTTCCGGGTTGTCCATCAGATGCTCGCAGAAGAAATCGTTCCGCCAGTCGGAGGTCTGTTTTCCCTGCAACAAAGGGGAAAGGCTGCGGCCCTGGTAGTGTGTCGGAATCTTGACTCCGGCGAGCTGGAGCATTGTAGCGGGAATATCAATATTGAGGGCCATCTCATCCCGCACAGCTCCCCGGTTCGTTTTTGGCTGTCTGGGATCATAGACAATCAGCGGCACTCTGAGGGACTGCTCATAATGGGACCATTTTCCGGCAAAACCGCGATCGCCCATGTAATATCCATTGTCAGCCATGTAAATGATCACCGTATTGTCCGCTAGACCCTGCTTCTCCAGTTCGCTGCGGAGCCGGCCGATCACCCGGTCGATTCCGCTGAGCATGCGGAAATAGGCTTTCATGTTCTTCTGGTACTTCTCCGGTGTGTCCCAGCGCCAGAAGTAGCGCTTTCGGTTCATGGAGGTTTTCATGAATTCGGGGTGGTTTACGAAAATTGCCGGATCGGAAAGCCTCGGGACAGGAATTTCCATATCCTCATACATGCCGTCCACCGCTTTGGGCCAGGGGAAATGATTCTCCAGATCCCAGTCCGCTGCATGGCTCGCATTGAAACTGATAGAGAGACAGAAGGGCTGCCCTTCTGGATTCCCCTCTAAAAACTCAACCGCCCGATCGCCGGCCACCTCGGTTTCATGCCGCAGGGTTCCATCCGGCTGCTTCTTGAAATAAGGATTGCCGCCGTGCGGTTTAAAAAAATCGAACATGGCAGACTCCGGTTCACCCTCGGTTCTCACCCCGTACTTCCCGATGAATCCGGTGCGGTAGCCCACCGCCTTCAGCAGGGCTGGATAGCTCTTTGCCATATGAGCGGGACTGAGGGGCGGTGTGCCGAAGGTGTACTCATGAGTTCTCTCATACAATCCGGTCAAAATGGAAGCTCGGCTGGCCGCGCAGATAGAGGTAGTGACAAAGGCGTTACTGAAACGCATTCCCTCTGCTGACAGACTGTCGATTTGCGGTGTCTTGATAATGGGATGCCCAGCACAGCCTAGGCTGTCGTTGCGCTGGTCATCCACCAGCAGAAAAAGGATGTTGGGTCTTGAACTGGATTTTCGGCAGGAAAAAGAACTTGGTGCCAGCATTGCTGCCGTAGTCCATCCAGTTGCCTTTAGGAAATCTCTTCGGTTGTATCTAATCATTTCAAGCCTGCACTTCGTCCGTACCTCTTATATTTTTCCATAAGTTCAGAAAGATGGCGTACCAGCTCCGGTCGTTCAGCATAAAGATTTTTCTGTTCGGACGGATCTTCTTTGAGATTATAAAGTTCTCCTTTTTGTCCTTTAAGCTTTGATTCATCGAGTTGCTGTTTAGAGTATCTTCCACTGATGCCTCCCTTTCCACTGCCGAAGATCAGCTTCCAATCACCCAGGATAATGGCGCGATTTTCGATGACAATCGCTCCCCGTATGGGTTTTTCGTATTTTTGGCCAACAAGCGCCGGAAGAATATTGTAGCTGTCTTCGCCAGCATTTTCCGGCAGTTTATCTCCCACAAGTGCTGCGAATGTGGCTAACATATCGGTAAAACAGATATTCTCATGACTTATGGAATTGGGATCTATTTTGCCAGGCCAGTGTGCAATAAATGGCATGCGATGCCCGCCTTCCCAAACATCACCTTTCATTCCTTTAAGGAAATGAGTCGATTTGTGATCGTAACGTTTGACATCCTGTTCATACCACACTGGGCCATTATCGCTGGTAAAGAAAAGTAATGTGTTGCCGGCAAGTCCCAGGATTTTCATGATTCGACCGATGGTTGCGTCTACTTGGGCCACAAAGTCACCATAATCTCCCGCTTTGCTTTGTCCTTTAAATTTTTCCGTTGGTAACCACGGTGTGTGTGGCGCTGCCAAAGCAAGATAAAGAAAGAATGGCGCTTTAATCGTTTGCTGGTTTTCAATAAATCCAATCGCTTTATCTGAAAACAGGGGAAGAACTTCATCATGTTTAAAACCAGGGGCAATATTGCCTTCCCGCCAAAATGCACCCTGTATCGGGGTCACGCCTTTACTTTGATTGGCAGCGATTTTATCCGTTGGCGGTTCAACACAACGGTCGTTCTCAATGTAGTAATAGGGGGGGATATCAAGCGAGGCGTGCATGCCAAAGAAATAATCGAAACCACGGTCAACAGGTCCCCCTCGGAATGGTTCTGAGTAATCGATATTTCTCAGATTTTCGAATCCCAGATGCCACTTGCCTACACAGGCCGTTTTATAACCATGTTTTTGCAGTAGTGAGCCCAGAGTCAAACGTCCGGGTTCGATGAGACTGGTTTCCCTGTGTTTTTTAAGATCTACCCGAAACGGATAGCGCCCGGTAAGCAGTCCGTACCGTGTGGGGACACAGACAGAACCTGGCGAATGGGCATTTGTGAAGCGGATGCCCTGGCTGGCTAAACGGTCAATATTGGGCGTTGGGGTTTTCGACTGTGGATTATAACATCCCGGATCTCCGTATCCCATGTCATCGGCCATGATAAATATGATGTTTGGTCTTGTTGATTTATTTTTACAGGCGGAAATCACATTACTCAAACACAAAGATACAGCCCCGATACCAATTGTGTTCAAAAAATCACGTCGATTTAAATTCACTTTAAATTCCCTCGAATACGTCTTTAAAAAATTTTCTTCGGTTCATTTTGTTCTCCCACTCACAGGGCCGAACCTTGCTCCTCAGCGCAATATTTAAGCCATTTTTCGTGTAACGACTTCAATTCAGCAACGATTTCGGGATGTTTAGCCGAAATGTCCGTTGTTTCTGTTTTATCCGTCTCCATGTCAAACAGCTCCCAATTATCCCTCCCGTCCTTCTTCTTTGAGACCAGTTTCCAATTGTCTTTCATTATGGCCTTGCCGTCCTGCCACTGCCAGAAGAGTGGTTTCTGGCGTGGGCGTTCTGTTTCATTGAAGACGGGAACAAGGCTTTCCCCTTCATAAGGCACAACGCTGTCGCCTCTGAGTTCACGGGGATACTTTGCCCCGGTGATATCAATGACGGTTGCCATGATATCGATGAAGTGTCCGTTGTAGTCCGTGATTCGCCCGCCATTTTTTATCCCCTTTGGCCAGTAGGCGATCAGAGGAGTGCAAATACCTCCTTCGTAACTGTCGTTCTTGAAGTATCGATAGGGCGTGTTGCTGGCATTGGCCCAGTTGCGGCCAAGCGATGACCAGCAGGACATGCTTCCTATTTCCCCACGCGAATTCTTGGGTACCGGCACTTCAGCCGAACATCCATTATCGGAAGCAAATATTATGAGTGTATTCTCTAATTCCCTAAGCGTTTCCAGTTTGGCCAGAACTTTTCCTATGTTCTGATCCATTCGGTCGATCATGGCGGCATAAACAGCCATTTTCCTGGCTTCCTTTTTTCGTTGAGCCTCACTCATATCACTCCACCTCATGTACACGGGCTCAGAAAGCGGCATGCTCTTGTCAACAATGCCGATTTTCTGTTGACGTTTGTAGCGCGTCTCCCGCAATTGCTCCCAGCCGCCATGGTATCTGTTCTCGTATTTTTTTATGTCATCGGGCCATGCCTGTAGGGGATCGTGCGGTGCATTATAAGCCAGGTATAGAAAGAAAGGCTTGTCTTCGTTCTTGTACTCTTCTAGATAGTTAAGGGCATACTTCGTGAAATAGTCCGTTGTATAGAAGTCCTTTTCTTTGGGCGTATAGGGTATATAGGTCTTTTCATCTATGCACCAAACCCTTTTCTTTCCGCCCGGAGGGTGCTTGTCGCCAGGAACCGGTTCGCCTGGACGCTGTTCTCCAGGGTTGAAGTAATTGCAGGCCCCGTCACGCAGCCCGAAATAGCGGTCAAATCCCATATCAAAGAGGTTCTGGGTGCTGTGGTGCTTGCCGGATGCCAATGTCCGATATCCTGCTGAATGCAGTACATCGCCCAATGTTGCAGAATTTCTGAATGTCCCTGGTTGCTTGTCCATCCCGTTTTGTTGGGCGTAGAGTCCCGTCAGGAGGCATGCCCTGGAAGGGAAGCATTTGGCCGTGTTGTGGAATTGCCCGAAACGAACACCGTTCTCAGCTAAACGATTTAGGTTGGGGGTTTCTATTTCGCCGCCATAGCATCCGAGATCAGACCATCCCAAGTCATCTGCAAGAATCAATAAAATATTGGGGCGATCCGGTTCAGTTGAATAGTCGGCACAAAAAGATGTTTTAAGAGAAAGAACTCCAAGCCCCATGGCCCTCATAAAATCTCGTCTCGTTGTTTTTGCCAATATTTTTCCTTTCTGGAGTCTAATGTTTGCGCATATTGTTAGTTGTTTTTATCTAAATATTCAGGATTCGGATCTGTAGGTACCAGAGCCTTGATGTTTTTTTGCCAATCCATAAGTTCTTTAAGTAACTCGTCTCTTTTCCTGGTGTTGATTTGCGCCAAGTTATTTTGTTCGGCTATATCATCTTTGAGATTGTATAATTCGATGGCATTGTTTTCCTCCAAATTTTTTCTTCCCCCATCCAACACCCACTCTTCGTGAAACATTAACAACTTCCAGTCCCTTTTCCGGATAACACTTACCGGCCGTGTTCTAAAAAGAGGATCTCTTGACTCATCGGTCATACCTTCGTAAGCCTGAAGGTAACAGGGAAAATGCCAGAACAGGGATTCTCTGCTCAGCTTTTTTTCTCCTTTTAATAATGGCAGGATACTTGTGCCGTCCAGCTCATAGTTTTGCGGAGCGTCTATCTCTGCCAATTGAAGAAAGGTTGGGTAGAAATCTGTGCCTAAAACTGGTTCTTCACATGTGCTTCCCGGTTTAACCTTTCCCGGCCAGTACACAAACATGGGCACCCTGATCCCACCTTCATAATACATTCCTTTTCCTCCCCTTAAGGGTTTCTGACAAGTGTATGTTCCATGTCCTCCATTGTCGGAAAAAAATACAAGGAGAGTATTATTGTTTAGCTCCAGCTCTTCCAGTACCTGGTTAATGCGAGCCACACTTTCATCAACACTTTTAATCATTGCCGCATACGTCGCATTGTTATGACAATCATTGGAGGGCTTCTTCTCGAAAGCTTCTATCATGTTTTTCTTTGCGCTAATTGGAGTATGAACTGCATGATGACACAGGTACAAAAAGAAGGGTTTTTTCGTTGTATGGGGATTATTCTTTTTAATAAAACTTATCGCTTCATCGGTCAATAAGTCGGTAAGATATTCTCCGTTCTCAGAAAAATGTCCTTTTATAGTTAACTCATCCCTGTCGATGTCAAAATCAAAGCCCTGCTGCTCAGGTGTTAATCCTACATTCCACTTCCCAATTGCGGCGCTTACATAGCCTGTATTTTTAAGCGCTTCGGCTATGGTTATTTTATCTAGCTCCACCTCTCTACTATTTTCAATAGGTATTAACCGTCTATTTCTTGAATCTCCCCTGGCAGAAGAAGCTACTGTAAATACGCCGTGTCGAGGAGAATATTGACCGGTAAGCAGGCTTGCCCTAGTAGGGGCACAATTGGAGGCATTGGCATAAGCATTGGTGAATATCATTCCCTGTTGAGCAATCTTATCAATATTGGGGGTTTCATAATAGTCGGAGCCCATATAACCAGTGTCTTTCCATCCCAAATCATCAATAAAAATAAACACGATGTTCGGTTTATTTTGAGTTGAGCGAGATGTGTTATTCTTACATGAATTTAACAAAGGACCTGACATCAATGCTCCTACTGCAGCCGCTGATAAGTTTAAAAATTCCCTTCTTTCCATAATATTTTTTTTTTGCCTCTTCTGTTTCTATCTCTTATTTCTGAGTGACAATATCTTCGTTATAGACACTTCCATCGACTCCGTGATGCCGAAAGAAAATCGTCGATTTGTCGTTAACTCTCTCAACAGTCACAGACAAAAACCCGCCTTTTATGTTCAGGTATTGATGCATGGACGACCTGTTTTCTTCCTTGAATCCGCCGGCATGAATATCGGAGGTTGGTCCGCAGGAATACTCCTTTGTACCTGTGGCCGGATCGACTGATACGTACTGCCAATGCCGGTCTCCACAAATGACAAACATATTCTTCTGCTTGCCGATGAATTTTCGTAGTTGATCGCCCTCATAGGTAAAACCCTTGTTGGCATGGTTATCATTTTTACTTTCGCGGTCGGGCCCTACGATCGGCGTTGGGCTTATCAGAATACGAAATGTTGCATCCGATTTCTGGACCGTGTCGAAGAACCACTTTTTTTGCTGCTCACCCCAGATGGTCTTGCCGGTCCATCGGCCATGGTGTTAGGGCTCCTGAAATCTCTTCCCTCAACCAGCCATATCTGCAGATCCTTGCCCCAACGTGCGGTTCTGTAAGTTTTGTCCCCCATGGGAACCTGCTCGCGAAAGATCGCAAGTCCGTCCTCCCACGTCAAATCCCTGCCATAGCTCTGCCCCGGCCAGCAGTCATCCCTCAGCGTGTCGTGATCATCCTTGATAAAGTAACTGGCCGTTTTGTTATGGAATGCCCGTTGAAACGGCATCGCGTATATCCGGTTCCACTTAAACCGCGCCAACTCAACGTTATCGGCATAGGGTCCGGGCTTGTCGTAGTATTCGATATCACCGGTGTGCACAAAAAAGTCCGGGCCAAGCTCGAGCATATGTGGATAAATTTTATGACCGTTTTTCGGATCGTCCCGCCGAGGATATTCCTGCCCCGTCACAACCGTAAAACGAATTTTTGCCGGCGTGTCGGGTAGAGGAGCCGTCTTAAATCCGCCCTCTATAGTGCATGTGACCTTAGTGTTTTGACTCATGCGGCCCTCTGCCGTTATGGAATATTGTGTCCCGGGTAAAAGTACTTCAAGTTTCGTCTGGAGTGTAAAATCCTTATCTTGCAAAATCCATTCCCAGGCGGTTATTTTTTTTTGTTTTTTGCTCCCCGTCGGCCAGTAAAAAAGCCGCACCTGACCCATGACGCCCGGCACAGCCGCTTCCATTTTTTCTAGATCGTAAACATATTCCCCGCGATTCTCTGAATCCAGGGGATTTTTTCGATTTGGAAAAGGTGTTCCATTTAGGTTGCGTTCAGGATGTTTTGTCAGTCGCGTCCAGATAATGGCTGAAGTAGAATCCACTTCGCCAATTTTAATACCGTTAGCCATATGAACGTATTTTGTTTCAAATTTCGTTTTCGTTGGTCTTGATTTAACACACGAACATCCGCTGAAAACCAGCCCGATTACACAAATCGCAATTAAAACTCTTATTAATTTCTTTTCCATAAGTACCGCGTATTTTTATTTGTCCTTTGTGATTTGGTTAAGCATCGCTAAAGCCGTTTCATCCTTGTATTTTTCGGCAAAGGCCTTAAGGAAGTCGCGGTGCAGCTTTAGGATGTCTTTGTATTGGGATTTTACGGCGAGATTTTCGGTTTCCAGCCGGTCTTTATTCATATCGAAGAGTTCTTCGCGTTGTTTGCCAAAGTCATAGAGGCAGTATTTGAATGAGTTCGATCTTACCATTCTGCCCTTCACTTGCGGGATTTTGCCATTGACCGGACCGCCTTGTGTCATGAAGTTCTCAACGACAATATAGTCACGCCATTGCTTGGGCTCATTTCCAAGTGCAATCGTTTTGAGACTCCGGCCGGGCAGTCTTTCCGGTAAATCGATCTTTAAAAAGTCAAGTAGAGTTGGAAGGATGTCAACGCCGGTGTTTACGAGTGCGTCGCTGGTGCCGTGCTTAATAACATTTTTATAACTGAGGATGAAAGGAATTCTTGCTGACTCTTCGTAAAATACGGTCTTCTGGTTGAACCTGTGTGCACCATGGCAGTCGCCGTGGTCGCTGGTAAAGACGATGAGAGTATTCTCCTCCTTGCCCGATTCTTTCAGCCCCTCAAGAACCTTCCCGATAAGAGCATCAACCTTTTCAACCAGACGGTAGTATCCCCAGCTCAAGCGTCTCCATTTATCTTCGTCGTAATCGCCAACGGGGAAAAGCTTGGTGTTGTGGTAGGATTTTCGCATGAGTCTCATCGCGTCCGATTCGTTTGTCGGCGGTTCTATGTTTTTCTTCAGCGGTGGCCTTTGATCTAGAGGCGGTAGGGGAGGTATCGGTCCGCTTGGCAGTTCTTGATGTCTTGACAATTGACAGACGTCGTGAGGATTGCTCAGTGAAACAACCAGCAGGAACGGATTTGCTCTGTTTTTTTGCATGAAGTCGATGGCCGGGGCGGGTATTTCGTCATCATGTCCATTGCTGTGGATAACAGTGGTCATGTCGAATCCATGGCTTTTTTTGTCTTCGGTTTCGTACCACTTGTGCCATTTGCCCACATAGCCAGTGTCGTAGCCGGCGTCTTTGAAGTATGTGCCCATATTGGGAAATTCGACAGGATCAAGTTTGCCTCCGCCATTATTCTGGCACCCGGTTTCGTGTGGATATCTTCCTGTAAAGATAGAATTTCGCGCGGGCATGCACAGGGGGTTTGGTGAGTATGCATTGGTGAAAAGTATGCCGTCTTTTGCTAGAGAGTCCATCGCCGGAGTATTTATGTACTTTGTACCCATTCGACAGCTCATGATATCAGCAAACTGCTGGTCGGTCATGATGAAGAGGATATTGGGATTGTTGCCCGGTAAAGCTTTGCCTGTGTTATTTTGAGTTGATTTTTGACATGAAGGCAAGCTTAATGCCGCGGTAGTGATGCCAATATTTTTAAGAAACGTTCGTCTGTTCATTTTCTCTTTCATTGATTCATTTCGGTCTCAACCTTTCTATTCTTATTTCAAACGATTACTTTGTTGAAAAATCCAAAACGATACGGTTTTCCTCCGGAAAAATTCGCAAACCGGAACCAGGTTCGTTAGTGAATACACCCTGTTTCGCTGATATGGCATAGGGGGCATTCTTATAAGTACAGAATAACTTTTTACGGTCTATTTTACGGAAAGGCAGATCCGCCTTCTTATCACTGGATAATTCGAGGAACCATTTGTCTTTTATGCCACCAGCTGCGGAAATGCTTACGGACGTTTCATTAAATGTAATGACGATTTCTCCCTCTGGTGAATGAACAGGCCATCTTACCACGAGTTCACCGTCGGTGCGGTCATCTACAGTCGGATCACCTCCCTTTATCTCCAATCCTCCGGCGGACTTTAACCGAAGACCTGCGACACTCTGCAAAGAACTCCAGCGAAATCCGTCAACAACAGGCAGGGTATAATAATCACACTGGGTTGATGTGCCTTTTTTTGTGAGATAATCGGAGGCAACAGTCTCATCAAAAAGATGAATATCTCTGAATCGCAGGGTTTCCTTATCCCAGAGCAGATTGGCCCTGTAGAACCGTGAGTTGAACCATACGGTCTTCTGGTTTTTCTTTGAGTGGTCGTTCAATACAGTCACAGAGGTTGGGGGGGTAACTTTGTATTTATCCCTAAACCATTTGCCTGTTTCGCCGAGTGTTTTTAATGTTATTTTCCCCTCTTTAAGTAATTGGGCGATCATTGGCATTTGTATGCTGAATCCCTGGCTCATTCTTTTCCAGGTAAATGAGTTCTCCTGTCCGGCCTGAACATAGCCGTAGCCCATCGCTGCTCCCTCAACAAATGCATCGAAATACCATTTACACCAATCGGGATCGCCCCCTCCCTTCATATATACGGGTTCAAGGGAAACAACGCGTTGGCGGTTGCCTCCCAGTCCACTGTCATACTGATGAATAGGATCACTTCCGAGCATCCTGAAAATTGGAACCGGGATCTGATTTTCGGCATTCTGGGCGGGCATATAGCATTGTTCTTGCTGGGGTAATATCCCTGGTTCCAATAGCCACCCCACATAGTATATCCATCGGTTCCTATCTGGTCCTTACAATTACACGAAGCTACGATGCCGTAGCGGTCATACATATACTGCAAGGTGTGAGCATCGATGAACCATGATCCTACCGATTTCGGATAGGTGCCGAAAACCTTTTTAAAGTCGGCCATATATGTATCCGTCAGTGTCTCTCTTTCTTTTGGCGAGTAACCGGTTGCAAAACCAACATCAGCATGCCAGTCCCAGGGAAACCGCCCTCGCCACTGGAAACCGCTCTTTTCTACCAGAGGTTGCGGAATTTCCCACCAGGCTCCGATCTCGAACATATCGGAGGGTAATCCCTTAAGCAGTTTCTGGTATCTGGCATCTATAAGCGCATCATATTGAAGAAGAAAAGTTCCTTTCAGTTGAAACTTCTTCATGATTTTTATCTGCTCGACAACAGTCTCGTACAGGACATCCTCAGTTATCCATTCAATACGCGGTTCGCACTGCCGAATGAAATTTATTATATTCACAATTCGAGGCGAACGGCTTGCCGCGCCTGCTTCTTTGGACAAGCTGATTTCGCCTGTAATGGTTATAATCAATAACAAACCGTACAAAATATTTCTTAACTTCACCGTTGTGTCCTCAATTAATATATCGACATGTCATTTTATTCTTCGATCAATGTCAATATCTGTTCACTCAGAGGCGCCGGATAAGCGGTTATCCACACCTCCGGCTTGAAATTGTCCGAACCATCTTTCATTCCCAAAACAACAGCATCGATCTTCGCCCCTTTCAAATCCTCTGTCAGCGGAATGTAATAGGTATAGTTCGAGGACAAATTCCACACAGGATATTCCCATGTGTTGGCTGGAAATGACACGCTTCTATCCGGCGCACCGATGGGTTCGCCGTTTACACGGATCGCCGCGTATGCACCCTCAATGCCGTGCTCGCCGTTGAGAGCAATGGCAAGGTAGCTGCCCTTCGGGATCTCGCCAAGCGTAAAGGAATGCTGCCATGCCTTTCCGGGCCTTACACGCGAATATCGAGCGAAAAGGTTTGAAGCACGCCATTTGGAACGGTCAAGTTTTTTTCCGCCGAGGTAACCTTCGATCTCGACGATCTTGTCAGGAGTACCGTTGAAGCGGACATATCGCAGTATCGTCTTCGGGTTAAGGTTCATCACGATTTCCTTATCCGCCACCATTTTCACTGCGGTCCAGTTTTTTAGATCGCTCGAAATATAGGCCGTAATGGTCTCATCGTACTTGAACGGCTGCAGCGCATGCTCGCTGCCCGTCCTGACGATAAGTTTGTCGAGGCAAATCGCCTCGCCAAAGTCAATACGCAGCGCACCGCCATTAAGCGGTGCTACCCTAACTCTACGGGCAACATAAAATGCCGTTTCTTCGTCATCGTCGAAGAGGTTTTTGTCCCACAGTCCTCTTTCGATAAACAGTTTCTGCTTGAGAAATGCCTCTCTTGCCTTTTGCACTTGCAGTATCTGTGAAGGGCCGGACCGCTGCAGAGCGCGAACTTCAAGGGCATTGTTGTCCGCGGCAAAACATGTCGCTTCGTACAGGGCCTCGGCATCGGCGGGTACATCACAGGGAGTTAAGTTGCCCAGCTTTCGGTGGTACTTATCTTTGAGCGGTGTACCGGAAAAGGAGATTGCTGCACTTGTGCCTTTGACAAGACCATCAAGTCGACGCTCTGCTATTTGAGCCGATTTGAACTTTCTGTTACCGGCAACCAGTTCTATATTTCGTTTTTCACCCGGCATCGCCAAAAGCTTTATTTGCACCGGTTTTCCAGGTACATCCCGAACCACCTCATAATCACAGCCTTTGATCCCAAACTCGGTGTGTTTTGAAGTCGCTATCAGCAAACAGGACCTGAACGGCAAAACCTCGACAGCGACAACGTCACCTTTTTCGAAAGTTCCGATCACCCGCTCGAAGGGAAAATACTGCCGAAGCTCAATGTCGGTTCCAGCGGCCAAGCCGATCTCTTCGTCAAGTTTGACTTTGCAGAGGATCGGTTCCCAGCTAAGGTTTCTTAAGGTGAGCAATCGTGTGCTCTCATCGCCGCGGGAAACGGCCTTTTCGCCATAACTTTCCTCGGGTAAAACCATTCCATCGACAAGTATTTCACCGTATTTTCTGGCTAAGTTGAATATCCTTGCCAGCTTCGGGTACTCATTATCACGCAAAAACCACGGATTGCCGTAAAGCTGAGGTGCAAGAATAAGGTTCCTGTTAAAAGCCTGCAGGATTAAATCGTCCTCCCAGTAATTCAGGCATGATGAGATGCAGACGCCGTGGTCTTCGGTCAGCCTTACCAGGTTCGGCACAACCCGGCGGGAAATGGCCCCGGCCCGGTGGTGCGGTGCGGTCTGGTCATTGACCATATGGACGTCGATATAGGTTTCTGCCCCGCCCAAAAGATAGGTTGTTGCGTGCGGCAGACCTTTGCCGAGCTTGAGCCGGTGGTTCAGGAGAATCAGGTCGGGCGAGTATTTGCGGCATTCGGTCATCATACGGACAAAAGTATCCTGTTTTTCAGGACGCAGGCCGCCCACAACAGCGTCGAACTTCAGCAGTATAAACTCATAGTCCCGGCAGAGTTTGACCATCATGTCGATCCGTGCCTGCTCTTCTTCGGGCGTATTGCCAAATCCGTCCGGGCCGCCCCATGTACCCAGCCGCGTGCCCATTGTTTTTGCCTTTTCGTAAATGGGTCCAAAGCCGTTGGGGAACTGACGCCGGAACGCATCCGAATCCATTTTGCCGTACCTGCCTGCCTTGTCTATCGCTCCGGCACTTATCACATAAATATCCAGTACCATCCCATACTCTTCATAAAGCCACTTAAAAAAATCAAGGTTCACCATCGTCTGCTCTTCGGTGCTTCCCTCGTTGGTGTTGTTTATCCATGAAAAGTACTGCGAATAGGATGGCGTTCGTTCATCGGCGCCGGGGTAAACTTTTTTTGTATTGAGCAATACTTCATCGCCTTTTTTCAAGTCGATCTCATAGATTCCCGGCGACACCTTTATGAGCTTGTGCTGACTGTCGTTTCCTGAATAAACGACGGGTGATTCGTCCTGTGCGAATAATACTTGAGTACAAAAAAGAATTAACAGAGCAGTTTTTGTAAGCTTCAATAGCATGATTTTTTACCTGCTGAATGCTTTTTCGTGGTGTTTCCCGTTTCAATGGCTGGTCGTTTCTTGTTTTGCGCTCGCAGCATCTTGCGACGCATGTGTTTCTCGCTCCACAGGGTTGGATCATTCTTGATTTTGTTCCACTCTCCAACGGTCATCCACCCGCGCCCAAAAGGACGGCGGGCATGATTGCCGTTATGAGTATGGGGAAGCATGCTCTCAGGGGGCTTTACTGGCAAACAGGGCTGAGGCATTTGCTTCAGCCAGGCAAAATACTGCCTGTCTATCTCTCTCGCTATCTCCGGGTGTCTTGCTGAAAGGTCAGTCTTCTCGGCAGGATCGTTCTTGATGTCATAGAGTCGCCAGGTCGTCTCTTCTTTATACCTGACCAATCGCCACTGTTTCCAACGGGCAGCCTGCACTCCACTAGTGATCCAAAACAGCGCCTCATCGGGGTCCGGTTGTGTCTTTCCAAGAAGCAGCGGCAGCAAGTCCTTGCCCTCGCAATGCCCGGGAAGCGCAACTCCTGCCGCTGCGGCGGCGGTTGCATAGAAGTCAATCGTGCTTGCCATGCCGTTGTATTGTTTGCCCGCTGGTAATGTGCCGGGGAAGGTCAGGATTGTGGGCATACGGAAATTGCCTTCCCACTGCATGTTTGCGCCTCTTTTGCCGCCGCGATAGGGATCGGGTCTGCAGTCCGCTTCGGGGTCTCCGCCATTGTCGCTGCTGAACATGATAATCGTATCTTTTTCAATACCCAGTTCACGAAGCTTCTTCACGATCAACCCTATTTGATCGTCCAGCGCCAGTAGCTTGGCACCCAGGTACTGTCGTTTCGAGTACTTTCCTCCGGTATGCTGCGGGGAGAGCCGTTTCAAATACTTGTCCGGAACTTCTTGGTGGGGGACGTGTACGGCTAGCGGCGCAAAGTACATGAAAAACGGCTTGCCCTTCTTCTTTCCATGACGCTCAAGAAACTCGAGAACATACTGCCCTTCCACCTCGGTCAGATACGAACCGTCTACACCAATATAGGAGGATCCGCCCCCGAAGTATGCTTTGCCTTCAACCCGCGGCGGATGTTTGCCCATTTCCATGAATCCGCGGTCAAGTGCCCCCTGGTCCCATCTTCCGATGTCCCACTTTTCCGTCCCTACAAAACCAGTCACATAGCCGGCTGAGCGGAGAGTTTCGGCCATGGTCGGCTTATCGTCCGGAATCGGCACACCACGCGAAAGATCATACTTTCCGAACCGCTGAGTATACATGCCCATCATGAGTCCGCAGCGGCTTGGGCTGCAAGGGACATTGATCGTGTAGGCGTTCGTCAGTTTCACACCTGTTGTCGCCAACGAATCTATATTGGGGGTCATAAAATCCGGACACCCATACGCCCCAACATCTCCCATCGCAAGGTCATCCACATAAATGAGGATAATGTTGGGTTTGCGGATAAGGTCAGATCCCACTTTGGCTTTCGCCAGAATAGGACCCAGCACTCCGCTTAGCGCACCCGCGCATAGACCTTTTGCAAAATCCCGTCGTGTTATCATTCTAATTTCCGTTTTGTTTTACCGGTTGAAGAGTTACCGGTCCGAACATGCCTGAGGGAACCAGTGGGCTGCTCTTTTTGTGCTGCCCCTGCATGTTGGTGCGGGTTAAACGTTCTTCTTCGGGAAGGAACTGGTCGCCTACAAGGCGATTATTCCAGACGTTGGTGACTTTCACTTCGAGTATGTGGGAGCCTTTACTGAGCAGTTTTGCCGGGACTTTTGCGCGGAAAGGAAAGGTCCAGACGGTTCCGAGATCCTGTCCGTCAATACTGACTTCACCGACTTCGTTTACCTTGCCGAGATCCAGCCAGAAGTCTGTGCCGGCGGTTTCGGGCATTTCAAACTGGATGGAGTAGGTGGCAGTGCCTGAAAAATACCTGATGCCGGGCTCTTCCGAACTCGTCCAGTCAATCAGCTCGTTCCATTCAACAGATTCGGGTGCAAGCCTGCCGGGCTGGAACTTAACCGTCCATTTCCCTTTGATCGAGGTTCTATCTGTCGATGTGTCTGCGAAAATTGAGGCAGGCTTTTTCGGAGAATGACCATTACGGCGGAAAACAACGAAGGCCGAACCGATCGCCGGAAGCTCCAGCTCAAGGTTGCAGGAGTTGTCGGGCAGGCGGGTGACTGCCTTTGGCGAACATATCTCACCGGAGACGGGATACCAGATTTCCGGTCTTCCCTCAGCATCACGGAACCGGCAGAGCAGCGTTTTTGTTTCCAATGCGCCGTTGCAGACGAAATAGACGTCGGCATTATTTGTGCGGCGGTGAATGTAATCGATCCGGTCCGGTCCCTCTTGTGAACCGCCTTCCAGCACAGTAAAGTCGGGTGTAACGCCCAGCTCTGCCAGCACCTGACGGGAAGTCCCATTGGTGTAAACGGTACCGTCACCAAACTTCCGGCTGCTGGGGGCTGTATCTTCTGTTGATTTTTCGGCTCCCCAGAGTTCTGCGCCGATTCTCGCTGCTTTCAGGTCAGCCGCCGGATAATCAGTGAGCGAGTTAGTACGGACCGGCTGAACCGGCATCAGTATGGTCGCACTCTCTTGCACCAGGGTGCGGATTTTTTTCAGAACCTCAAGATTAATATGATCATGTTTTGGCAGGACCATCACTCTGTATCTCATGTTACTCACGACCAGCTGCCCGGTTTCGGGATCGACCTTCATGCGATTGATGATTGAGTTTGCATCGATATAATCGTAGTCGTAGCCGCTGCCCAGCGGTCGAATATCTATTGGTACCGGACGTCCGCAGTGGAGGCATTTGTCCAGGGTGTAGATGGGCGAGATGTTCGGGTCGATCCGGCGGGAAGGTACGAGGTTTGGCGCCTGGTCGCCGTAGTAAAAACAGACGTCCGCGACAAAATCGCCTTGCTGCATCATATATGAGCAGCGTCCCATGTAGGCGAGCATGGGACCGGACTGCTCCCACCAGGTATTGTTGGCATTAAAATGTTCACCAGCGTGGTAAACGTAACCGGGCAGTCCCGCTTCCGGCGGATTGTGGGTGAAGGTATGAAAGGTCAGGCGATTCAGGCCCGCACAAAGGGCGACATCAAAGAGCTGCTTGTAGTGCAGGGGACCGTCCAGCCAATGACGCCAACCGGTGAAGGATTCCGAATCGACGAAGCGGCGTTCATAGAGATGGGCCGCGCTGGCCGCCTCTTTTGTTACCCAAAAACGCTTGCCGTTCCAGAATTCACCTCGAGGAATATCGGCCTGGCCCAACGCCCAGATCGGATCAACCCGCGGAAAACCACCGTGACCTGCCTCGGCGCAGAGTTCCATGCCGTGACGATTCAGCACTTCGCGGCTTACGCGGAAATGTCGTTCGACCACTAGCTCGCCCACGGTCTTGCGATAGTCGGCCAGGAAACGCGTTTGTTTATCCAGATCATTCAGCGTCCAGCCTTCAAGCAGCGGCAGGTATTTTCCGGGATCATACTCGCGCCGTTTTCTGAACTCATCGGCAAATTCCTCGGTCCAGTCGTTTGCTGCATCGAGTTCATAGCTGTCATGGGACATAATTTTTAAGATTTTATGTCCCGGGTCAATTTCTCCCAGCTTGTTTATCATGTGCAGCATGTGTCTTTCGGTTGCTTCGGCACTGAGATGGTCAATCAGCAGACCGTCGGAATTGGGACTCGGAACAATCAGCCGTTGATTAGTGCCTCGGCAAACAAAGCGCAGGATTGTCCAGTTCCCCTCAGGAACATCCCATTTAAGCTCTCCCTTGCCGTTCATTCTATCAGTCAAATCTATCCCGAGATCAAGTGAGGCGAGTTTTTTGTCTTCGGACTGTGGAACCGCGAGCACAGAGACGTCAGAATAGTAGGTTTCCTTATCGCAGGGTAGGGGAAGCACAGCATCGAATTTTTGGGGTCCTGCTACTGTAAGGGAACTGCTTGCGATCCTCTTGCTGCCGTCCGACTTCTTGACCCAGGCGCCGCCGGCGTTCCAACTGCTGGCCGCAATCATATTAAGTTCGAGTCCAAGCCTCTTGGCTTCAGTCATCGCATGTTTGATGCTCTTTAAGGATTCTTCACCAAGAAAAGCCGGACCGGCAGGAACCATGTTTACAGGCCGGTACACCCCGATATCCCAAATCTCAAAACCGCGCATACCCAGCGCCTTGGCTTCTTCCATTTCGCGTGTCATCTGGTCATGATCAACAGAGCCGTTCAGCCAGCACCAGTACGCCCCCGGCCTTGCTTCCATTGGAGGATTTTTAAATGCTTCCGGTAAAATCATATCGCCGGCGGCCGATCTGAGATCCTCATCTGAACAACCGACAAACGCACATAAGACCGTCAGGACAAGGATGGCTCTGGCTGGTGCGGTGATAAATGGTTTCATGATTTCCTAATCTAATATTTCTTTGGTTTATTCATGGGGCTCTGAACTGTGAAATTGGCTGGTTTATTACCTAGAAAGTAGGGAATAGCGCCATTTTGACCCACTGTATAACCCCATTCCTCCAGGTAGTGTTCCTTTGGGTGGAATTCATCGCCAGTCTGCCGGAGTTTGGATTGAAGCTTGTCCTCCAGTTTCTTCTGCAACCCGGCATGTTTAGCCATGCCAACCAGGTTTTTCATCTGGTATGGATCGACCTGATTGTCGTACAGCAGCCATGGACCGACCGGATTGCAGACATAGGTATATCGTGAGGTGCGTATTCCCCTGAATGCTTTTCGGTCAGGCGAATCAAAGGGGGATACATTCATGAACAGAGCGGCCCGATCTTCCTGAGTTTTCCTGTCGAGAACAAACCGTGAAAGATCCTCTCCTTCTACCGTGTCGGGAACTTCAATCCCTGCGAGTGTCAGGAGAGTCGGCAGGATATCAGGAGTATTGATCGGTGCCTTTACCGAGTGCCCCTTATGGCCGCTGACTTTAGGATAGCGTAACAGGAAAGGAACACGAATGGATTCATCCCAGGGACGTTGCTTACGCTTGGGCGGCTGGCCTTGCGAGCCGAGCATCTCACCGTGATCGGAAGTAAAGACGAAGATCGTATCCTCAGCCGTACCGGTTTCCTGCAGAGTCTCTTGCAGATCCCCTACACAACGGTCCAGAGCGGTGCAATGAGCATAGTACCCTTGTGCTTCTTTCCGGGTGAGACTCTTCATGTCTTCCGGCACATTGGGTCGCAGCTTGATGGAATCAACCGGATACAAATCCTTGAGTTCCTGCGGCGCATATCTATGTGGAAAATGGGGGCTGCCATAGGCCAAAACCAGCAGGAACGGCTTGTCGCCTTTTGTTTTTTCCCGGATGTACATCTGGGCATCCTGCGTTTGGGGATAGGCATCATAGCCTTTCCACTTGAGCTTGGTCGGATTTTCGCCTGCATAATAGTAGGATTCGTTGTACTCATGGGTACATTCCAGCACCTTCCAGTAGTCAAAACCCTGGCGGCGGTTCTTGGGGATAAAGACGTCACGGCCGTGTCCGTCAAGATGCCATTTCCCGATATACGCCGTTTCATAACCGGCTTCCTTGAAGATCTCGCCCATACACAGCTCGTTGCCCGGCAAATAGAGATCGTTCATGAACATTCCCGTGCTGATCGGATATCGTCCTGTCATCAGCGAAGCGCGATATGGAGTGCAGACCGGGCAGACCGAGACCGCATTGGCAAAGTTAATGCTCCGGGAGGCCAAAACATCCAAATTGGGCGTCTTTACATTGGGGTCGCCTGCATACCCGGTGGCCTGAGCCCGCCATTGATCGGTAAGCACAAAGACTATATTGGGTTTGCGCGTAAGCCTGGGGCTCTGCTCTCCCACAGCCTGCGGTGACAGAGCCGCGGACAGGGCCGTTCCGGCATATATGCTCCGTTTTAAAAACTCGCGTCTTGATATGTTATTATGTATCACAATTTTCCATAATTTCCATCCGCTGACATCTTGAAATATGAGTATCACATCCAAAACGATTTAGTCAATGACTAGAAAAGCGAAACAAATCAACCGAAATCTGGTGCTTCCTTAGGGAAGTGTTGTTATTTGATCATAAATGCGCAGCAGGCTATTATTTTCAAACAAGCTAAGCCCAATCGTATGGATATGAATATGTCCAATGAAGTATAAGCCTCCGTGAGAGATCGCTTTTGCCAGAATGAAAAATGTCAGGATAATGGCAAGTTTGGTAAGGGTAATATCATCCGACATTCGAAGTATAAAACGAAACAGGGGAGACGACGTCGGTATCTCTGCAAGATATGCGAAAAGACTTTCTGTTCAACAAAGGGAACGCCATACTATCGACTCCATAAATCTAGTGCGGATTTTGATGAAGTGGTTCAAATGACTGTTGAAGGAGTCGGGATTTCGTCAATTTCAAGAATTAAGCGCCTTACCTGGAATACGATTTCCAGCTGGCGATACCTTGCGTGTCAAGCTGCTGGTGAGTTTAACAATCAAAATCTCAAAGACCTAGAGTTAATTGAACTTCAGGCTGATGAAATCTGTACCTTTTGAGTTCTATCTGCTTGTATGCACAAGTCATCAAGAAACGTCGGAAGAATCGTGTTATCAATGTGGAACGTAGATTGATTATGGGGACCAGACAAAATATGGAACAACTCCTGTTTGAATCAGAAGATTCCACCACAATCAACACATCATTCATAGAACGACTTAATCTTACAATCCGACAGGGCTGTGCGTATTTTGGTCTCCGATGTCAAAAAACAGCTCAGTTTTTGAGAACTCGGGTCCGAGTAGAGAAATTTGCGTGGATTTCGACTTAGTAACAACAGTTGCTTGAGTAAGCACCGGAAATTGAGCAGAATTGTGAGAGATTTGCCGCAAACACAAAAACGAAATTCTTATAAATTACAGAGGCGGAGAACCTAGTCAGCGAGAGACTCCAATTTCAACCCAGCCAGCCGATCGTACTCCGCGATGGCCTTGTCGATTTTACCCAGGGATGTGGCTAGAAAACGAAACGAATACCTATCTGAGCTCTCCTAGGTAAAGTGTAACCTCCTGGTGCCAAGTAGGCGCTGCTGTCTGCATCAGTTGAGGCGACCCAGTAGTAGTAGTCGGCATTAAAGAGGTTCCATACGTCTATCAAGAATTTTAATCTGGCATTTCCCCAGAGACTAAATTCTTTTTCCACTCTCAGATCCAAAAATGTCGCGTCTGGATATCTTTTGCTGCCTCTTTCTTCAGCTGATACCCATACACGTGCCTGATCCAGCCATATCGGTATCTCGCGGTTAAAAGGCCTCCCTTGCTCATGAGAAAAATAGGCGCTGAGCATTATTCCAAAAGGAAAGATATAGGTTCCACTGATCTTAAACTGATATCCTCGGTCATTCCCGCTCGGGACTCCGTAATTATTGATTAAATCATTCTTATCCCAATAGCCAACGGGGTACGATAGTGCCTTAGACAAAGTAAAACTCCCACTCACCTGCCAGTTGTTGGAAAGGCGCTTCTTGAGAGCTAAAATTAATGCTTTATAAGTAGTTCTATTACCTGGATTGGTGGTTAAATAGAAACTGTCATTTGTCTGATTGTAGACCTGAATCGTCCGGTCCCCAAATTCATCGTAGTAATCTATAAGCTCATATTCTGCACCAGTATTATGGTTTTGGACACTATTCTTTGATTCCTTATAGATACCAGTTAAAGAAAGAGAGAATTCAGGGAATATTTCCCTTTCAATTCCTACGGAAAATGAGTCAGAATACGGATTTTTTAGATTCCGGTCAATACCTCTATCAGCTATGGGATCTATATGTTGCCATAGATAATCGTATTCACCTGTGTCCCAGTTGTATCCATACCAGTATCTATCGGTTTTCGATGGGGCGCTACCATAAAAGACCTGCATAAGCATATGGCCATAATACCGACCATAGCTTGCTTTCAATATTGTTTTTCTATCCCCAGTCAATTGGTAAACAAGTCCCAGCCTTGGCGACCATGTGTCCCATCTGAGAATGTCCATATCCGCCGGAAATGTTTCTCCTGTTGGGTTTGCGTCTTTATCCAGTTTAGGGTACTCGGGGTAGCCGCCTCGAGTGTGATCAAATCTGACACCCAAGTTCAAGGTTAAGCGGTCATTTACAGCCCAACTATCGTCAAGAAAGCTACTGAATCTGTTGGCAACTCCTCCATATTCTTCAGGGTCCATAAAAAATGCATAATAAGGATACCCATCCCAATCGTAATAATACACGTTGCTGTGGTAGCCCCATTTCCATCCAGCCCAGCTGTGGTTGTAAATAACTCCAAATTTGAACTCGTGATCACCCCCGAGAAAATCGTCAGCAAAATGGGAAACTGTGCCCTGGATATTTTGCTGGCCGGTGGGCCAGTCACCCCAATAATAAGAGTTTCCTGAATACATCCCAGTATAAGCATCATAATGTGCGGGAGTTTCCATGTCTCCATCTGCAGCTCTCGTTAAGAGAGTGACCCACCATCCGGAATATTTGATCTCAAAGAATGTATTTTGACTGAGGAGTGAAGTCCAGGAGGCGCTTAGTACAG
>SDBS01001628.1_pt1 | contig 22734 bp, 44 predicted proteins | sample 2277091 | NCBI WGS metagenome assembly SDBS01 (sample SAMN10404972, study PRJNA504765) | marine sediment metagenome | isolation source: marine sediment core GS10_PC15, 163 cmbsf | place: Arctic Ocean: Southern Knipovich Ridge | collected 2010
CCCCACCCCTTACCTATGGTAAATGCGTTGCAGGTGGTAAAAACTTGCAAGATGTTGGTGAGAGGGCTTGACAAACGTGTGTCGGGGTGGTAAAGTTGTTGCAACTGCAAAAACCTGACGGGTTGCAAACAGTTATCGGGGTGTGCTAATTGATGATTCAAGAAGCCGAGAGATTCAAGCAGTCCCTAGCTGAGAACTTCGTAATGGATGACTGGCAGGCTGTTGACATTCTCCTTGGTCTGGTGGTTGCTCATCTAGTTCCCCACACTGAGATGCTGTGGGTGAAGTTGATCGGTGCGAGTGGTACTGGAAAGACTGAGATTCTACGGGCTGTCGAAACCCTGGACTATGCCGCAAAGGTAGAGCACATCACGCCGGCGTCTCTGAGGGGTGGCTACAAGTTTGATCGGCGAGGCGAGCCGCTACTGCTTGAACGGATAAATGGCAAATTGGCCGTGACAAAGGAGTTCGCGGTACTGCTGACAGCCCGTAAAGAGGACCGGAACACGGTGTTCGGGCTGATGCGGGCGGTCCACGACGGGGAGCTGGATAGCGACTTCGGTAGCCGCCAGGGTCACCTACACCAGGAAATGAGGTTTGATTGGATCATCGGGACGACTGATTATGTCGAACGGGAACGGCAACTGGAGCAGAGCTTGGGTAGCCGTTTCATTGATATCCGGTGGCAAACGCCGAGTGAGCGCGAACGACTAGCTCGCTGCGCCGTGGCAAATGATCTACAGCTTGACAGAATCAGGGGGGATCTTGCTGACGCGCTACAATGTATGGTGGTTGCCGCGAACCCCGGGAGACGCCCATCCGTGCCGTACCTGGCGGAGCTTGCGGACTTCACGGCGACGTTCAGGACACCGTTGAAGCGTGAAAGCAAGATGGGGAATGAGATCATGGAAGTCCCGGCCATCGAAAGCCCTGCCAGGGTTGCCCAGGCCATGTCGAGGATAGCGGCCGGTCTGTACGCGCTTGGGGTGGACAACTTGCAGCCCTACATGGTAAGAATAGCGATGGACACGATACCCAAGACTCGGGCGACACTGATCCAAGCGATGCTCGAGGGCGTGGCGGGGTTGAAGGAGCTGGCAGAGTATTGTGGACTAAGCCAGCGGTCGATATCCTATGTGCGCGAAGAGATGAAGGTTCTTGGATTTGACGATGCCAAGGATCTGTCGTTTCTGAAACCCATACACAAAGAAAGCGAGGGGGCACGGTGAACGCTGATCCGGTTCTGTCCGTACTATTCGTCTCACTGCTCACTTTGGGGCTACTCATGCTCCACCAGGAGCCGCAGACGGATACGGTAATGGCTATTGTCCTGAGCGTCTTTGGTGGTCTAGGACTGGCCATCGTGCATTGTGTGAGACGATGAATATGGGGCTAGCACGGCTACACAGAGAAAGGAAGGGGGAGGCGGCGTGAACGTCCGAATCATCAAGGGAACGAAAGGCACGGGGATGGCTACAGCAGCCCTCTACCTTGCATGGATGATGCGGCGTGTCCTGAAGACACCCCGCCGGATGCCCAATTACGATCCGGGGCTACACAGAGAAAGCGAGGGGCGATGATTGTCCGGGACAAGAGCATATCGGTAAAGGAATACAACGGGCATCCCTGCCACGCGGTAGACCAGGCTTGCCCCTGCCGTCCGTGCTATAATTGCCACGATTGCACTCCACCTGACCCTCGGCATAGCAAAGCGGTATACTCCAGCACGTTTCACTGCGCGACAAACTGGAATGGTGGTTGTCCCCAACCGCTGCCCGATCCGGTACATGACTTCAACAGGCAACGGACCTGTCGGCGCTGCGGAACACGCCTATCGACACCCCATCCACGGCTACACAGAGAAGGCGAGGGGGAGCGGTGATGGACGAACACACCAAGGTGACAGTAGTAGCGGCAATTGTACTGGCGGTTGGTGGGGTAAGTATCGCCCTTCTGGTTCTGGGGTTCGTGTTTGGGAATTGGTGGTCAGTGTGGGGTGGTATAGCGATAGGTTTGGTCGGCGCCGGTTTGTTTTGGCACGCCAATATGAGTTCGCCATGAACCCCAATCCGGGGCTACACAGAGAAAGCGAGGGGGAACGATGACCGAGGAAACACACCGAACAAACAGTTCTCAAGCCGGGAAGGTACTACTCCTGGTCCTGTTACCAATGGTGATAGGGGGGCTCGCGGCCGTCGGGGTAGGGTTTGCCAACCTGCCCGCCGCGTGGGCGGACGCTATGGCAATAGGGGGGTTCTTGAAGGTGGTAGCTGCGGGCCTCATCGTTATCTCCTATCCCCTGTTCGCCGCTGGCGGTGTTCTCCTCCTTTGTTTCTTCGGGGTGATAATCGTGGGTCTGTTCACCCGTGAAAGGGATGTTGATGAACACGGAGAAAGCGAGGGGGAGCGGTGATGGACTTGTTGTGGACAATACCGGTACTGATGTTGGCATTCATTCCGTTCGTCATTCTCTGTGCTGTTGTGGTCCTGACAGTCATAGGGCTTATCCTGGTGGTAAATGACAAGAGACAGGCGAATCGTGCGAATCAACATCGAGGGATACACAGACAAAGCGAGGGACGCTGATGCCACAAAAGGCATGGCTAACCATCAAAGAGGTCATCCTGGAATACGGCCGGTCACAGCAGTATTGGCGCGCCCTGGTCAAAGATGGAGTGCTGCGGATACAGCCTGGTGGTGGGCTGACAGTGGTAGAGCGGGCGTCTGTTGAGGCGTATGTTCGTGGTGAGGCGCCGAGCCCACCGGCTACGCAAGCTGCGCCGGCAGGCGAGGGCGAGAATGCCACCCGCATACGCAGCTTGGAAGAACAGGCGCGTCTTGATGAACTTGAAGTAGCCGCACTCAAACGTCAGCGCGAGAAGGCAAACCTTGGTACAGAACTGGACGAGAAGCGAACGGCGCATGAACTGCTGGAACACAAATGGGCGTCGATGGCGAAGTTTGACGAGCACGACAAAGACCTCGAGGACAGGGGCAAGGTGGTCGAGGATAATCGCCAGCGGGTCGAAGAAGCGGAGGCAATCCTGGCGAACCGTGAATCCTCGGTGCAAAATGCCGAAGGTCGCGTCAAGGCGAAGATTGCTGAGTTGAGACGGGTGATCCAGCACGACTACGAAGAACTTCGGAAATGCCACCTCGACCTCAAGGACCGGGACTACCAGTACAGGCCGCAGAGGGCTTTCCCCGACCTGTGGTTGCCCCAAGGGTTGTACTTCGGGAACGCGTCGATGGAGGATCTGATAGAGGCGGAGGTTGCGGATCTGGATGGTGCTGGCGACTTTGACGATGAGGATGAAGAAGTAGACGATGAATCGGAGGCTGGATGATGGCGACACTGACGGCTCATGATAAGGAATGTCTGGCGACTTTGACGGTTGGCGAGTGGTTCAGCCCTGACTTCAGTGAAGGGGGGAACTGTCCATTCCCTGCCATGACGAGGCGCAAACATTATCGGGCGTGGCGACTGTCCGAGAAAGGTATCCTTGAAGCAGACTACACCGTACACTCAGGAGGATTCTACTTCTGGCGTTTCCGCCTGAAGCCAGAATGGGCAGAGTATGGGAAACCCGACTAACGGAATGGGGCACAAGGCTGGATGGAGGCTGGGTGATGGCAGTGGTACTGAACAGGCGTGACCTTCCCCGCGGTGTGATCCCGCCCGGTGCTGTCTATGTTGGTAGGCCGACAAAGTGGGGCAATCCTTATCTTATCACCGATCCTCTGTTGCCGCCCGGTCTGACGAAGGCTGAGAAGCATCAGATGGTGGTAGACGAGTACCGGGGTTGGATACAGACGCAACCCCACTTGGTAGCCTCCCTGAGAGAGCTGTCGTGCAAAGACCTGGCGTGCTGGTGTTCCCCGCTCCCCTGCCACGCCGATGTACTGCTGGAGCTAGCGGCAGAGGCAGCTGGTTAAATGAGACACATTACTGAATCGGAGCGTCAACGATGGCCAATAGGTTGAAGGTCTGGGGCGGTAACACTTTCCCCAAGGGCGGCGCCGGGCAGCGCCGGCGCATCGTTGCGGCAACAACCCAGAAAGAGGCCGCAGGAGTTGTCGGTTGTTCGATTTATGAGTTCCGGGGCTATTGGGTCGAGACAGCCAACGAGGCCGAACTGTCTCTTGCCTTCTCCAGTCCATTCAGGTTGATAGACGTGAGGGCTGTATGAGGCATAATGCTGAATCCGAGGTTAGATGATGTGCAACTGCGTAGCTGAGAAGGAAGAAGACGTCAGATACCTCAACGGTGCCGAAGAAGCCAGGATCGAGGTACGGGGACAGTGGTCGCCCGGTTGGTTCCGGCGTATCACCCAGAAAGGCGTCTTGGCCGAGCGGCGCTCCTGGACCACAGTAGATTGGGACTTCTGCCCGTTCTGTGGGAAGGCAATCGAATGAGGCAACAAACTGAATCGGGGGGTGCTCGTGAACCGCACACCGAGACTTAGCAAGAGCGCCATCGAATACCTGGACCACGTGTGGAACTTCGCCAGCGGTTGCACGAAGGACTGCGCGTACTGCTGGGCTCGGAAGATAGCGTGCCGGTTCGCCGACCGCTACCCGAACGGCTTTGAGCCGACGGTCTACCCCGAGGCATTCTTGTCGCCGCTCCACCTCAAGAAGCCCAGCATCGTTGGTTGCGTATTCATGGGTGATCTCTTCGACCCCGGAATAGACCCATACAAGAAGATTGACTCGGTCATGCCATCGGGTCTGGCAACTGTGGCGATGTCTCTCAGGGGATGGATATTCACCACGATCAAGCAATGCCCCCAGCATCGCTTCCTGTTCCTGACGAAGCAACCTCAAAACCTGGCGCAGTGGGCACCGTTCCCCGATAATTGTTACGTCGGTGTGAGCGCCACGAATAAGTCCATGTTCTATACTGCTGTGTGGGAGTTGCAGAATGTCAAAGCCCGAGTCAAATATCTGTCTCTGGAGCCCCTACGTTCTTGGGATAAAACATCGAAGGAGCCGATAGATACTATATCCCATTGCTCTGACTGGCTTCGCAGGGCCGGCATCAACTGGCTCATCATCGGCGCACAGACGAAGCCGACGGTCCAGCCGGAGGTCGAGTGGGTGAAGGAGATTGTCGGGGCGGCTGATAAGGCCGGTATCCCGGTGTTTCTCAAAGACTCCCTGCAAGCCCTGTGGAAAGATGACCTGTTCTATCCTGAGTGGGCTATGACACAACAGGACGGCCTCTGCCTGCGTCAGGAGATGCCGACTGATGGGAGAGGATACTGCCGTGAATGAATACCAGATTATCTATGCAGATCCGCCGTGGACATACCAAGACATCGCCGCAGCAGGGGAACGTGGGGCGGGCTTCAAGTATCCACTGTTATCCCACTCCGACCTCTGCGCACTCCCCGTTCCCGCATTGGCTGCCCCGGACTGCGCTCTGTTCTTGTGGGTGACGATGCCCAAGTTGAACGAGTGTTTTGACCTTCTGAAAGCGTGGAGCTTTGAGTACAAGACGGTGGCGTTTACGTGGGTGAAGACGAACAAGAACAGTATGGGGTTATTCTGGGGTATGGGCAGGTGGACTAGGGCTAACGCTGAATTGTGTCTGCTTGCGACTCGTGGCAAGCCTCATAGGGTCAACGCCGACATCCAGCAGGTCGTAATGAGCGACGTACTCGACCATTCCCACAAGCCGCCGATAGTTAGAGAACTCATTGTCAGGCTCATGGGCGATGTGCCCCGCATAGAACTCTTCGCCCGCCGCAAGGTGGATGGTTGGGATGCTTGGGGCAACGAGGTAAAATGCGACGTGGAGATGCCGACTGATGGCTAGTCCCTACTACCAGGACAACGACACGACTCTCTACTGCGGCGACGCTCGAGATATGAGCGAACTTGCCGATGGTTCTATCCAGTGTGTCGTCACCAGCCCGCCGTACTGGGGCCTGCGGAAGTATAGCGGGGTCCCTGACCTGATATGGGGTGGAGATCCCGACTGCGACCACCAATGGGGTTCGGATATCCTCGGTGACACGCGGGCCGATGCTTTCAAGGACTGGGGCAACAAGGGTAGCGGCATTGATGCCAAGCACATTCCAGTGAGCCAGGGTGCCTTCTGCCAGTGCGGCGCCTGGCGTGGCAGCTACGGCCTTGAGCCGACGCCCGAGCTGTACGTCGAGCACACCGTCGAGGTCTATGCGGGCCGGCGCGTGAACGGTAAGACGCGGTATATCCGTGAGCATATCAAGATCTGGGAAGCTGCAAACGGGAAGCTGCCGAAGGCCCATTTGATTCACCACGTGAATGGGATCAAGCACGATAACCGATTGGGCAACCTGAAGGCAATCCCGCGCCGGAAGCACTCGGTGTGGACTCTCGTGGGGTTAGCTCAGGAGAGAGTCAGAGAACTTGAAAGCGAGGCAGCGATACGATGACCACAACTAAGCTACCCGATGGCATCAACCTGGGGGATGAATGTCGCAAAGGCATCCAGGTCATGGTGTGGGTTGAATGCCCTGTGCATGGTGGGCGCCGCTGGATGCAGAAGAGCAACAACCGTGGGGCCACCGGTGGTGCCTTCCTGCAGGTCTGCCGGGATTGCAACCTCAAGAAGCAGAAGGCCATCATGGGGCGGTACAACCACAGTCCGAACTACAACCCTGACACCAGGGAAATGACATCTACGGGGAGCGACTGATGAATAGCCACGAATGCGACACTCGGTCAGAATGCGGGCATCCGTGCCAACACGCCGAGGCCCACGTCCCCTTCGCAAACTGCAATGAGCGCAACTATTGCCGGTTCGCTGACTGCGTGGTAATATGCAAGCCGATTGATGAGAAGGATTGATGAGAATCCTTGGCCTCTTCTGTGGCGCTGGTGGTGCGGCGATGGGCTTGCACCGTGCGGGCTTTGAGGTTGTCGGCGTGGACATCAAACCTCAGAAGAACTATCCCTTCGAGTTCCACCAGGCCGATGCCATGACCTATCCGCTGGGGGACTTCGATGCCTACTGGGCCAGCCCGCCGTGTCAGGGATATGGCATCATGCGCCACCTTCCCTGGTTGAAAGACAAGGAATACCCGATGCTCATTGGGGGTGTGCGCGAGATGCTAATGGCTACCGGCAAACCGTACATCATCGAGAACGTCAAAGGAGCCCCTCTCGACGGCAACTACCTTTGCGGCCTCATGTTCGGGCTGCGGGTCTTTCGGCACCGGGTCTTCGAGACGAGTTTCTTCTGGCTGGCGCCGGGGCACCCTGGCCACCACGGCTTGTATGTCAAGCGGGGAGCTATCTAGGGAGCCGAGCGAGAGAGATGGTAGTTCGCGGCGAACTCGACCCTCGCCCCCTCGATGTCACTGGCAGCGGCGGGCCATCAGATAAGCCTCGCGTGGGCGGCGGTATTCATAGGAAGCCGAAGAACATCGCAGACGCGAGCGACGCGATGGGTATAGATTGGATGAGCCGGAAGGATTTGTCTCAGGCCATCCCCCCGGCATACTCAAAATACATCGGGGAGCAACTGAGGAAGGTGCTCGAGGCAGCAAGGACGGCGGAATGATCAGGTTCAGGGATTGCCCCCGGTGTGGTGGTGATATGGTCGTCCAGTACGGTGAGGACGGTTGCTTGCAATGCGGCTTTGAGAACGTGGATGTTTCTGTTGTGAAGCAACCGGACGTGATCGACGGCGTGTGGCGTGGCAGGACGGCGATGGATATTGAGGTGCTTGGTGTCGGTATACAATGCCGGATAGAACGCCCCCCGAGCGTTGATTCGTGGGAGCGGTCCCGGTTCTATGATGCCAACTGGGCCAAGATGGAGAAGGGCTACGTCGTTGTCTGTCGCGCTCGAGACAAGGATCAGTCTTTAGCGGGTCGGGTGAGGGCATCGAGGTTATACACGGACTTCCTAAACGGTTGGGGAATACGCTCTAGCAGATGGTGTAGGTTACGGAAGCGGAAGCGGCGCGAGATGGCGTACGCATAAGCGCAGGAACGTCCGAGACAGGTAGAGCGAGGAGGAAGAGAGATGACGGAAGAATCCCGCATAGGGCACCTTGTTGCACTTGCCATCGAAGTTCGGTACGGTGAAGACTTTGACTGGGACACCGTCACTAGTCACAAGGATAATGGCGGTTTCATAGTCACCATCGACTCCACTATCACCACCGAAGGGGAGGCTGGATGATGGCGAAGCAATCGGATGAAGTAACCCCGATTTGGTCAGAGGCCGAGGGCGGTCGGGCTGCTTACTGCCAGCATGGTGTAGACTCTCAGGTGCATTGTTGTGTTTGCCACAGCGGGTTCGTCTTTAACGGTATGCAGCATGAGCCGGAGTGCATATTTGAGACGGAAGAACACGACCCCGACTTGGGCTACATAGAGAAAGCGAGGTGCTGACATGGTGACCTGGAAGCTAAAGAGTTGTGAAAGGTGCGGTGGGGATGTGTTCATCGACCGGGACGTAGACGGGTGGTTCTCGCAGTGCCTTCAGTGTTCGCACTGGCGCGAACTTGGTCCCGTGGCGTCGGAAGTAAAGCGCAAGAAGAAGCCGGTACCGGTATGACGACCAAGTTCCAGGTGGGCGACAAAGTCCGCTACAACCGCAGACCGGCAAGGCGCCACCGGGTGCCCGACCACGTTGAGGAGGAATATCGTGGACGGACGCGCACCGTGATCGGCATAATCCACGACGAGCCGAACAAGCGGGTATTGTACGAACTTGGCGAGAAAGGCGGTAGCCGGATAGGGTATGTGTTCCGGTCCCACCAACTGGTTCTTGTCACACCACGGCAAGCGGGGACTCCTGGGCGCCCCAAGAGGAAACGGCGCAGACGTGCGCAGGTAATGCAGGGGCGCTAGGCGCGTACAGGCGTGTAAGTGCTATCGCTCGGGGCAGAATGGCGAGGCGTCGAGAAGGGGCGTTAAAGGTACACAGCACTACTAGCGCCCCTGGAGCCGCCTACAGGACGATACAGCGAAATGGAGGAACAGCATGGTAATAGCGGCTGAACGTCCGGTAATTGCACTACTCTCAGACCTGCCCCACATCCTCGGGATCGGGCGAGAGAACGCCATGACGGGCGCTACACTGGCGGCGCGTTTCGGCCACCGCAGCGACAGGGCTGTCCGACTGGCTATCCGTCAGCTTATTGACGAGGGGCTACCGGTGGCATCTGAGACGACGGCGCCGGCCGGGTTCTACATCGCCAACACGCAGGCCGAGGTGGATACCTACGCCAAGGCACTCCGAGCGAGGTTGATTGAGGATGCCAAGAGGCGCAGGGACTTCCTCCGTGCGGCTAAACAGGTCAAGCACCCTGGTCAGTTGCCGCTGATATGATGGAGCGCGTCGTGGATGGACAGAAGTACGGGCAATTAGACTTCGATGGAAAGTCGAAGGCAGAGATAGCTATTGAACGGGTGCGGAACAAGGCGGAGGTGGCCATTGAACGGCTGCGGCACTTTGAGCCACCTGAGGGCTATTACGGTGCCATATCAGGGGGGATAGACAGTACGGTTGTGGGGCATCTACTCAAAACGTCTGGGGTCAGGTATGATTTGCACTATTGCCTCTCGCCCATAGACCCGCCTGAGGTGTACGAATATCTGAAGACCCATATGCCTGCTGTTCAGTGGGACAGGCACGCAAGCGGGTTCTGGAAGCAGTTTATGAGTGAGGGGCCACCCACTAGACTTTCTAGGTGGTGCTGCGAACTCATCAAAGAGGCTGGGGGTGAAGGTAGGCGTAAAGTGACGGGGATACGCCGTGAAGAGTCTAACCAGCGCAGGGGGCGACAGATGTACGAGCCTTGCTATACTCTTCCGAACACTGACTTCCTCCACCCCATCCTTGACTGGACTCGCTTAGAGGTGTGGGAGTACGCTAGGCTTTACAACCTGCCATACTGCACTCTCTACGATGAGGGGGCCAGCGGCCCCTACAAGGGCGATGGGGAGTTTAAGAGAGTGGGATGTGTTCTCTGCCCGTATCATGGGGCAGAGCAGAGCCAACAAGAGATAGTGAGATTCCCCAAACTGGCCAAAGTGTGGCGTAGAAGTCTAGACCGTTACTTCCAGAAACGAATAGAACGCGGAACTGCTCTACAGTGGGGGACAGAGCAGGAGTTCTGGGATTGGTGGATCAGTAGGAAGGCCAGCGCACCTAAAGAGGCGCACCCCATGATGTTCGACTAACCCCCGCCGACGGCAGGTTGACAAACGGGCTATTGTGGACTACGCTAGTTAGTTAAGGATACGGATACACTGGTGGAGGTCTATCATGGCTGGCAGACACAAGGTTATCGGGGGAAAGCGGTTCTGGCGGTACCGGGTCGATTTGAGCCATGATGAGGCGATCCGGCTCGGTAAGGAACTCCGGGCGACCGGCCGGTACTTCGTCCGCATCCAGCGGCACGAAGGCAAGTGGGCCGTCTACTGCTTAGAGAAGTAGCGTATGGGTGCCCAGCTGGATTACAAGGTCCAGGAACGCCGCCGAGGAGCTAAACGCTGGTATGATTACCGGATCAAGGGCATGGACAATCGCACGACCAAGGACATCGCCCAGCACCTGGTCAACCGGCTACGGGAAGGATTCGGCGGGCTGTATGCCTACCGGGTTGTGAAGGCATGAGGGCCAAGAGTAGGTAACCAGGGAGGAACGGACGAATGGCAGGGAAAAGAGAGTTCCAGAGATACAACCCCAGCAAGTCGGCGCCCGGACGCCCGTGGGAGTTCAAGGAGGGAAGGTTCGGTCGGTCGCATCGGAGCAACACACTGGGGATCGGCGCCAACCGCCGCAGGCTACTCAAGGCCAGCCCTGGCAAGTGGTTTGCAGGTTCGGTGATCACGGACTGAGGACGCAATGGCAAACGTCAACTACCGTACAACTCGGCGAAGCAGGCCATAGGCCAAGGGGGTCAGGTATAATGGCAAGTCTACGAGGCAACCCTTTCGGGCGGTTCATCAGCAAGGGAGTAATGGGTGTCCGGTCAGCTCGGCAGCAGATGTTGAAAGCGGCTGACGACCGGGCGAAGCGGAGACTTGCCAAAGCCAAAACCCGAGCAGAGCAAAGCCGAATCAAGTCCGAACTGGCACTAGAACGACTCCGTCTGGAACGTCAGGCATTCGAGGCCGAGTCGGCTGTCCTCGTAGAGAAGGGGAGAGTCAGGGAGGCCCGTATCGCCGCTGGTCGTCTTACTCCAGGGGAACGGATATCCGGGTTCATCCGGCGAACCAGTAAGTCCCTCCAAGACTTGCAGGCCGCAAATGAGCGCCGTGAGAGACGCGCCGCTCCTCCCCGGAGACGGGCGGCTCCCAAGAAGAAGGTCGCTAGCCGGAAGCGGGTGAGATGACACTACGGAAACAGGACAAGTACCTTATCCGCCAGCTCGTCGTCGTAGTGGTCATCGCATTATTGATGACAGCACCGCTCATCGCAGCCAATGAGCTTTTCTTCATGGACCGACTGGGTTGGGACTCACTGTCATTCCCCCTTCTTGTGGTTGGTGGTGTGATGGTCCCCGCTATAGTACGCGACGCTGGCGGATACGCGCTGAGGCTTATTCGCAGAGCAGCACACGCAGTTGCTGGACGGTCTTCAGCAACGGAAGGGATAACAGATCGGAGGTAATGTAGAGTGGGCACACTGAACTCCATCGCGGGACAAATCGCCAACAGCATCCTACGGATAGTCACCGTTGTGGGCTGTGGCAGCGTCGTCTTCGTACTCTGGATGTACAGCATCAGCATCGTCTACAAGCAGCTGCCGTCACTCGGCGAACGCTACGGTGATTGGTTCGTCAGCCTACTGATGACGATCATGACTGTCGGGCCTGTCTTCGCCGGGTTCCGTCTCCTACAGCACCGCAGAGAGAAGCACAAGGCGGCTCGGACCGAAAGTCGGCAAGGCGAAACCTCGGTAACGGAGGAGGCCACCGATGGCCAAGGTTGAGCAGAAAACCTTCGCAGGAAAACGATTCCGTCTTCTCAACAGGGTATTCTCGAAAGGTGTGGCCGACTCAATCGCCCGTGAACTGCGCCGTGGAGGACCGTTTAGTCAGCCAGTGATGGCCAAGGTGACAAAGGATGCGAAGACAGGTACATTCAAGATATGGGTGCGGGACAGGTGATCCAGTGAAGGGGGCTACTGCCTCGAGGCGGTAGGGAGGTGACCTAATGGCTGGACAACGCACTACCCGGAAGTTTGAGGGCAAGCCCTTCCAGCTGAATCAGTCCGATCTCACCAAGGCCGACGCGAACACAAGGGCCGCACGGCTACGGATACAGGCCAGAGTCCAAGGTAAGTCCATCAATATCCGGGTTACCCGAGTCGGTCGGGGAAGCTGGCAAGTCTGGGTGAGGTAGCCTACCAAGAGGCGGTAGGAGGTAGTCCAATGGCCGCAAGACGAAGCCGACTGATAGCCAACAGCGTGTTCGCCACACGAACAGCTGCTGGCAACTTCGCCACGGGATTCCGTCGCGGACGAGGAGACCCCCGAGGCAGACTACGGGTCGCGCCAGTCGGTCAGTTCTGGGGTGTATTCGACTCACTACCGGAACGCGGAATATCCTACATCACAATCCGACAAGGTGTAGCGTTCGGCAACCGACACCTGATCAGGAAAGCGAGACGCAGGTAGGGAGGCAGTCTGATGACGATAGACCCGAGATTCAAGGTACCGACCTCCCAACGCAGATTTGGCGGCAAGGTATTCACCTTCCTGATTGCCGGCACCAAGGCTGAATCAGAGAAGGATGCCGACCGTTTCCGCGCCAAGGGGTTCAGTGCGCGCATCGTACCCTGGAGACGCAAGTTCGCGGTGTACATAAGGAAAGGGAGGTAGCCGCCCAGTGAAACACTACCACTTCAGCAGCCTCCGCCGCGTGAGGCCCGGACTTGGTGATCAGCCATTTGCCCATGCCCACAAGGGTGGACATCTCCGTCACCAGCACCGCAGCACGGGGCTTCACGGGTATGGGCGCACCCGGAAGTCGCTAAAGCCACTGTAGGTAGGACTGGCTGACACGCCGAAGAGGCCTCGAAAGGCTGCCAGGAAGGGGAGCAAGTAAACGTGAAACGACCCATGAGAGATAGCATAGCGTGGGTGATTCGGGTTGTCTCGGGGGCAATATCCTCGGTCATGGCGGTCGTGTCGTGGTTCGGTGTGGTGGTTATCTGGACCAGACCCGACATCGAGTTTAGCTCGTTCGTACTGACCTACGCAATCCTGTTCTCTCTTATCGCGTTGCTTGCGTGGTATCCGGTCCTAGCAGTTGTGGTGGGAAGATACAGACGACGCGAATCTAAGAAGCTGCGTTGGTAATAGGGGGGGTGCCGAGATGGGCAAGCTCAGAGTCACGCGAAAAGGACACACCCGCTCCGATGGAACTCGGGTCAAGGGTTCCACGTTCCTGATCGTGGACAGGGGCGCCAAGGGACGAACTCCCCCGAGCAAGCGGTTCTTCGACCCTGGTGTCAAGACTGGCTGGGAAAAGACACTGCCGGCAGACATCCGGAGAGGTCGGGTACTGCGGGCACACAAGGGAGACCTCTTGGCTAGTGCCAGATCGCTTCAAGCGTTGTCGAATGTGACGACCGACAAGGTAACCAAGCAACTGGCTGCGCTGGACGCCCGGTTCTTCTTCAGGAAGCACAAGAAACAGTGACCTTGGTATAGGAGGGCTTGACAATGGGAAGTCGCTCACGTCCAACAGGATTCCGTTCGCTTCCGATAGGATCACTCCCAGAGACAAGAGAAACACTCCGACAGGAGAGGAAACTCCGCGGGCAACGCAAGATAGGGCGCCCGAGCAACGCACGTCGCTTCGGCAAACTGGTATTCCGGCTGCACAGCCCCACAGGTACCACCAAGAGAGAGGCACAGAGAATTGCCGACCAGTTACGTGACTCGGGATTCAACGTCCGGCTGGTCTCTCCGCTAGTAGTCGGCGACCGCGTCAACCTTCCAAAGAGGACTTGGATATACAAGCGGAAGCGCAGGTAGTACGAAGGTAACCGAATGCGGAATAGGAGGTAAGGTGACGTGGCTTTGACGAAAGCGGAACAAGCCAAGATGCGGTCGTTCAGCAAGCGGGGACACAGGATTGCGCGAGAGGCCAAGTCCCTGGCAACGGATGTCAGCAAGGAACTCAAGCGCCAGATGAGGAAAAGCTGACTCCCTGCCTCCGTAGACCCTTGCGGGAGCCGTCCTTAACGGGGCGGCTTTTGCATTGCCTCCCCAGGCACGCGAGGTTGACAATACACTACGTTGGCTGTTAACATATCAGACGTAAAGTTAGTTAGGCGCGAGAGTGCGATGCCAAAGTGTCCTGAATGTAAAAGCACAAAGCTGATCAAGTTCGGCAAGAGATTTTCCCGTAAGTCCAGCACGGGCAAGCGGCGACTGGTGCAGCAGTACCAATGCAAGAACTGTGGTCGAATCACCATCCACCCACTGATGACCAAGAAGGGGTGACGCAATGACTCTAGGTGGTGGAGCGAGACGACGGAGGACGCTACAGGACATAGAAGTTCAGCGGCAGCAACAAGAGGCTGCTGAGGCCGCTGCCGTGCCCAGTGTTGAGACAGTTCCTACTGTTGCGCCACCGCCGGAGCCAACACCAGCCCCTGTAGCGGATACGCTGACTAGGGCAGAGCAGCAGGCACTTCGCAGGGTGGAAGAACCGTCGCCACCGGAACCAGCACCAGAACCGGAGCCGGTACCGCCGCCACCCCCAGAGCCGACACCGCCACCGCCGGAACCGCCCTCGCCGCCGACAGCGCCACCGCCGGACCCCGCAGTGACACCCGCGACCTTAGCAGAGGCCGTCGCGCTTGGGGCTGCTGGATTGACAACTGCCTCTGACCCTGCGGAGATTACCACTGTCTTGGAGACGGTGAGAGCAGCAGCCACAGCTGCAATTACACCGGCTACGCCAGAGGAGGCCGGGGCACTGTCTGCTGCTGGTTTGACTCCTACATCCGATCCCACAGAGCGGGCCACCTTCCTCACGGAACTGCGGGCATCCGCACCATTCGTCGTTGACGACACACAGCTTCCCGTTGGACCTGCCGCAGGTAAGCAGTTCAGCCCTGAGTTGGCTGCCCTGGTAGACAGTGGGGCGTCCGTCGCAGATATACTCGAGCTAGCTGCGAGAACACCTGGATCGTATTCTGCCGGCATCCGCGACCTGCTGGCCCCGCAGATCGAGGCGGCACGTGTACTCACCGGGAAAGACCAGTTCCTTGCCTTCAAGTCCCTCGGGTTCATCCCCCAGGATGCGGAGTTCGTCGCAACGGCTGACGGATGGGCGTTTACTGTGCCCTCTGAGGCACCTGCACCCAGGTTCGTCATCCCTCCTGTATTCACACTGGACACCGCCGATCTCGCATATCTGCGCGAAACCAACCCTGCTATCGCTGATGTGGTACGAGACGAGGGTATCAGAGAAGCCTTCCAGAGACATGGTGATGTGTTGGTCAACGTGCGCTTTGAGCGGGAATTGCAAGCGGTCAACCCTGAATTGTTACGGGTCTTCAGGGAGCAGGGCGTTGAGGCGTTCGAGAGTGCGGTTGCTGCTATGGCTACCGAGGAACGGCAGGCGCTCGCCCGATCCCAGGCGGAGCAGCGGGCGCTTTCCCGGCTTGCGTTTGAGGATGCCGCCCGACTTGAGGCCGAACAACGGATGCCTGCCGCCGAAGCACCTGACATCACTGCGATTACCGTGATACCTGACGAACTAAGAGACTTCCTTGTGACTGTCCCGGCACCGTTTGTGGGGGCTGGTGCTATTCAGGGCATAGACGCAGGCGGGTTCTTGCGTGCAAATCCGACTAACACTGCGGCGTTGGAGGCGGTTGGCATTACCGCAGCGCAGATCGCAGAAGCACGAGAGTGGAACGAGCAGTTTTCCGAATCCGCCTACTTTCGTCGCTTACTGGAACAGGCGGGTCACGACTTCGGTAAGCCTCCAGCGGACGCGACAGAAGCCGAAATCAATGCAGCGTGGCGTGACCTTCCGGCCAGGACACGGCTACGGGTGGTGACATTCGCCCCTGAGAATGCCGAGGTGTTTGCAAGGACGCTGACTGCCTTCACGCCGATTATTGGCACTCTCGCCTTCTGGAGCGATATGACACCGGGGCAGCGTGCCCTGTCAGTGGGTGGTGACCTGCTATTCTTCTCGCCTTGGTTGAAGGCAGCCGTCGTGCAAACCGGACGGTTGCTAGGTCTTGGCGGCAGGGCTGGTTCGATTGTAACCCAACTTGTGAGGGCGGAGGCCCAAGCGAACAGGGCGATGGTGGGACAATTGAGATTGGCATATGGGAGAGTACCTGCCCGAGTTTACAACAGCCTGTCCAAGGCACAAAGAACGTACCTGCGCCTCAAGGGGCAACTGGCTGACATCCAAGCACGCCAGTTGCCAGCTGCTCCAGGAGCTAGAGTTCTGGTAGAAGCTCGGATTGCCAGACTACAGACAAGGTTGAGCGCATCGGCCTTGGATCTCCAGCGAAGAGCTACCGAGTTTACACGGACGATGACCGGCAGGATTGGTTTTGACAGTCCTGAAATGGCGACGTCGTTGAGCAGGTTGCAGCGCGATATTGTCCGTAATGCCGATGCAGCCTTTGATGCAGCTACCAAGGTCACGCGAGCATCGGTCAAGGCGGTCGAGCGAGAGCTGGCGGTTGCTCGGACGGCCCTAGCCGAGGCACAGCGGCGGTTTCCTACGAACCCGAATGCTTGGCTGGATCTCTCGCATGATGTGGCACGACTACAGGCGCAAGTCAGCCAAGGGCGGGTAGTAACGGCTTACCAACTCTGGGAAGAGTGGATGCTTGCCCAAAGGCAGGTAGTACGACTTCGGGGACAGTTGGAAAAGGCTACGCCAGTGTTGCGGCGGGGCTTGGAGAAAGATATCGCTCGGCTTGAGAAGATTATCGCAGGCCATCCCGACAGGATAGCCACGCTGATTAAGGAAATGGAAGTCACGGCGGCTGGTGGCGGGGTAGGTCTATCGAGAGGTCGTGCGGTTGCGGTTGAGGCACCCCCGAAGATAGTGCCTGGAGTGCCCGCCGTCGTTGAGGCGGCAAAGGTTACGGTGTTACCTGCGGCGCTTGCGATTCAGCCTGTCATTATTGGACCGATTGAGGTGTCGCCCGCACCCACACCAACGCCTGTACCGGCGCCAGTTCCAACGCCGGTACCTGGGGCACCCCCGGAGGTGGCACCTGCACCGACTCCAGTACCAGCGCCGGTGCCAACGCCGGCACCGACACCTGCGCCTGTCCCAGCACCGGCACCCACTCCGGCGCCCATGATTGCACCAACACCGACAGTGGCACCGGGAATTACCCCGGCACCGACACCTACTCCAACACCCACTCCGACACCTACTCCAACGCCGGTGCCCACACCGACACCTACTCCGGCGCCCGCACCAGTACCTACTCCCGCTCCGGCACCTGCACCAGTTCCCACACCGACTCCTACCCCTGTTCCTACCCCTACTCCGACACCAACACCTGTGCTGGCTCGGGTTAGGCCACTGGTACCGTTGCCGCCTCCCCCGAGTGAGGTTGCTGTCGCCAAGAGGCGTATCCCTCCCGGTTCCATAGCCTGGAAGCAAGGGCTATTCTGGAAGCACATTCCCCCGGAGGACTTCCGCGACGGCGTGAAACCACGAACACTACCACTGGGGGTAGCCCCTGCGGGAGCAGATACCACGGGTGGTAACATACCGGCGACCACCATCCAAGTAATCGGTGCGTCGAGTACTCCCGTCCCTGCCCGAATAGCGGTTGACCTTGGTATCGTGGACGCCCATATCTTCAACGGGACCAGGATAGAGTTCACCGGTGGGGGACTTCGCACCGACGTCGGCAAGCGAGACGCATCCACCACCACCGGAATGTCCGTGAACGAAGGTGCGGGTCTTGATGAGTCCCCCGACGAACAGCGGGGCAGGGCAAGACCTGCTACAATAAGACGTAAGCCGAAGCGGCGGAGAACGCGACCTGACGACCTCAGTGGACTGACATCCCTGCGAGGCTTCCGCCCATAAGGGGGACATAATGACGACTCAATCAGACGAGGGTAGGACATTCCCGAGACCGCCACTGCCTGCGGAGCTGGTGGACCCAGACGCCAGGGTAGCACCCGTTGAACCCATCGCGGTTGATCCAATCGAAGAGTTGGACATTACCGAACTACAAGTGGAGGAGCCAACTGGGGAGCCGCTGTCCGTTGAACCAGTGACTCCAGCGCCAGCCGTGGAACCTATCGGTGAGGCCGGTACGGGCGCCGAGGGGGACGAAGCCGCAAGGGCGGCAAGAGAAGCGGCGAGCCCTCCCACCCAGGGTACCGACTTGGACCACCTGTTCGAGGTACCCAAGTTTGACGATCCCGACATGGAGATACGAGACCTCGTCAGCCTGGACGTTGAGGAGGACATCGTGGGCGGTTCCCTTGACGAGGCAACCAGCGTGACCGAGGAGGACATACTGGGAGACTCCTTTGACGTGGGTGATCCGGAGGAGGGACGTCCTGCTCCCCGTCCCCAATCCCCGCGTGCGCCTCGCAAGCGCCCACCCCTCCCTCCACCAGGTGGCTTTCTGCGGATGAGGTAGTGCGCTAGTGAGAAAGTTCTACAAGGCTGCTCTCCTGTCCACGGTAGCCGCTATCTTGCTGGCCACCCCTGTCCTCGCGCTTATGTACCAAGCACCCTTCACCATCATTGAGGACGCAGGCACCGACTACGATATGTTTCCTGCGTCGGTTGATGCCAAGAACACGTTCATGGCGGCTAATGGATTCATGGAAGCCGACGCCCTGGACACCCGCGTTGAGACACTAGCCGGTTCTGATAAGCCCCATATGGTCGCCGACGACCGGACGCTGGGTGCTGTCCCCATCGAGGCAAACAGCCAGACCAACCTGTTCTTCACCACAGGAGACACCGACCTGGCATCAATGAATATCCTCTCAGGATACGGGGGATTCGTCACTATCCCCGACGCTGCCGCCTTGGAACCGGGTGACGATTTCGAGTTCGAGTTTCAGGACACCTGGATAGACACTGGTGTAGGAGTCTCGCAGAATCTAATTACCAAGTCGGACTTTCTGGTGTTTACGGGTGACGTAGCCGGGGAGATCACGGCCCAGATTGAAGCGGAGGGTGCCTGGAACGAGGTAGCACCACAACTCGGTGGTCAGACAATAATACATTCGCTCGCCGTCCACAACGGGAAGCTCTACGGCGGCACTCGGAACGGGGGCAGGCTGTTTGAGTGGAACGGTGTCAATCTGTGGGTTCAGGTAGCCCCTCAACTCAACGCCGAGACTCGGATATTCTCACTCGCCGTCCACAACGGGAAGCTCTATGGCGGCACCAGCCCCAACGGTAACCTCTTCGAGTGGAACGACATCAATGCCTGGGTTCAGGTAGCCCCTCTACTCAACGCTCAGACAAGTATTCAGTCACTCGCCGTCCACAACGGGAAGCTCTACGGCGGCACCGGGAACGGAGGCAGGCTGTTTGAGTGGAACGATGTCAATCTGTGGGTTCAGGTGGCTCCCCAGTTGAACGCCCAGGGTACCATCCCGTCACTCGCTGTCCACAACGCGAAACTCTACGGGGGAACCACTGGTGGTGGCAGGCTGTTTGAGTGGAACGACGTCAATGCCTGGGTTCAGGTAGCCCCTCAACTGGCGGCTGAAACCACCATCCAGTCACTCGCCGTCCACAACGGAACCCTCTATGGCGGCACCAGCCCCAACGGTAACCTGTTTGAGTGGAACGATGTCAATCTGTGGGTTCAGGTGGCTCCCCAGTTGAACGCCCAGGTTACCATCTTCGCATTGGAGGTATTCGATAGCCAACTCTACGGAAGCACCTCTGCTAGTGCCAGGCTGTTCGTCTGGAATGACGCCGACGCTTGGGTGCAGGCGGCACCGCAGTTCGGGGCGGAAGCGTCTGTTGAATCGCTCGTAGTCTTCGGGACTGACCTATATGGCGGCTCCGGTACTACTGCCAAGCTGGCGCAGTTTGTGCCGGGTCTTGTGTCCGCAACGGCGGTAAATCAAACCACCGGCGAGCATGATGTGAAGGTTACCGCCGATACGGTGAACCTGGAGATAAGCATTGACGGGGCTGTTGCCGGTGACGGCTTTGACAGCGTAGCATTGGCCGGGGCCAGCGTCACCGACGCTGGGGACAACTGGCTGATTATGGATAACAGCACCACCCCGTTCCTGCATTACTCGGCGTCTTACCAACAGACGATATCCGACGTACTCCACGCTTGGTACGCGCCGAACACAATAGTAGAGAACACTGGAGAGGCTGGCACTGCTGACGCAGGTACCAACGTCACACTGGATGATGCTATTCTGACGCAGGTCAACGACTTCTGGATCGGGGCGAAGCTGATAATCGTCACGACCACAGACACATTCGCACCGCAAGGGGAGTCGTCGGTCATAACAGACTTCGACGCGGCTCTTGACCGGCTGACGTTTGACACCCTGACCGCCGTTGTCGATGCCGGGGACACGTACACCATCGACTTCGGGACTCTGGTAGACCGCAGTTTCTACGGTATCGACTTCGACGGTACCGACGACCAAGTCCTAGTCACTGACGCCGCAACCATCCAGAATGTCTTTGACTCCGGTGGTACCTTGTCCCTGTGGGCGAATGTCACCAGCGACGGTGAGAACAACGCCGGACGCTTGGCCGACAAGACATCGTGGTACTTGGCGACCGACAATGAGGCCGGTGGTGCGACCAAGCTGACGTTCTTCTACGACTTCGATGGTGCGGCTGACGGCACATGGGTGACTGATAATACCGTTACCACCATCGGTTCATGGGACAACATCGTAGTTGTCTACGACAACTCCGCCGTCGCCAACAACCCGACAATCTACGTCAACAACACAGCTTTGACGGTGGGTAGCGGACTGACTGAATCCACGACGCCGATTGGTACCAGGGTGACAGACGCAGCTATCAACTTGGTCATCGGGGACAACGTCGCCAGTAATCGGGCCTACGACGGTCTCCAAGACGAGGTGTGGCTGTATTCCCGGTCCGTCACGGTTACCGAGGTCACGGCCAACTACAACGCTGGAGCAGGTGCCTACGTCCCGAGTTCGTCCACCGATCTGGAGTTGGAACTACACATCGAGGACGGTAGCGGGGCAGTTGCCACGGATACGTCCGGCAACTCGAACAACGGCGCTCTCACCAATGCCGTGTGGGTCAATGGCCACGTTCCGCGAACCGCTGGACTGGCTGGCACCAATGACTCCCGTATCACGTGGGGTGTCAACCCGACAGGTATATCCGTGACATTGGGGAGCATGGTAGCGGAGAGCCAGCCGATTATCGGGGGCACGGAAGCCGCACCTGCCCGAGACATCCTTCCGCCAATCACTGTGAGCGACTGGTTCGGGGACGGCACCGTGAGCGGGTCTACCTTGACCAACCCGATACGGCCGCTGATAACAGCGATGTCGGACAACACCACGCTGACAGAGATACAGGTGTGGCGGCTGATGGGTGTAATCGCCATCCTGTTCGCTACTGTCGCAACGGCATTCACCATCCGACAGCACCAGGGTATCACAGCTATCGTAGCGGGTGTCATGCTCGGTGGACTGGTCGCCTTTGACAGTAACATATTCCCCATGTGGACGCTTGTGATAGCTACCGGGTTATTCATCGCCGGGGTAGTAGCCGAGAGGAGTCCGTCGTTGTGAAGAAGCTGCGACGCCTGCTCTGCGTCCTCTTTGCGGTTGTCCTTGCCTTGGGGCCTGCGACGCCTGTCTTTGCGATTGCCGATCCGGACGACCCACCCGAGATACCAGCCGTCTTCGTCTTCGAGGGACTGCTGGAAGATGGTGACGTGGGTGTGTTCATCAACTACTTCGTGGACTACACCATCGCCGGTACCCCGACCGAACCGATTACTGACTCCTTCCTGGCAGTGTTTGTGGATACCGATGGCACGACGCAACTGCGGACCACGGCGCCCTTCGCGTTCAATGACAACGGTTACGGTCGGGGGATAGCCTGGATATTCTTCACCGCAGCAGAGGCAACCGCTTTCGGGCTGACCAGTGCCAGCATCGCAGACTACCGTATCTGGTTCACTGGTAACCCAGGACTGACGTGGGTACCGGGACCGGATCCCCCCAAGACGATAACCACCATCGACGTATGGAACACTACGGGCGATATGAATCTCCAGCTTGCGGTTCGCGTTCTTACGGAGGCGCAGGCACTCGAGGCACCGTGGACACCCGATGATTTGGTTGAGGTTACCAGCATCGGTAGTCGGCTGACGCCCCTCGGGGAGTCCTACTTTGAGAACGCTATCCCGAACCTGCGTAACCTTGCACCGGGTGTCTTCTCGTCGGGAACGACGGTGCCGGTACAGGAGGACATTGACTACACCACCTTGTTCGGAGCGGTGGTCACAGGGGCAATCGTAGTGGGTTCCCCGGTGGCCTTGGTATCTGGCTCCCAGACCATCAATGTCAACGCAGTGGGGACCTTTGTTGCAGAACTGGAGCAAGGGACGGTAGGTACGGTCACCAGCGGCACGGCCACGGTGACCGGTAGTCCAACAGCCATCGTGGCAGGGACGAACACGTTGACGGTCACGGCTGCTCCGGGACCACCCGACACGGTTACCATTGACGTGACCCTTGAGGACACCACCACCGCATTCGAG
>SDBS01001629.1_pt1 | contig 22719 bp, 22 predicted proteins | sample 2277091 | NCBI WGS metagenome assembly SDBS01 (sample SAMN10404972, study PRJNA504765) | marine sediment metagenome | isolation source: marine sediment core GS10_PC15, 163 cmbsf | place: Arctic Ocean: Southern Knipovich Ridge | collected 2010
GATGTAGGATTTGTTTGTCAGGCCCTGACAAACTGCATTGCTAAGATCGGAATGTTGAGGTAGAGACATAGTTCTGACAGTGAAGAGCGTCATGGGAAACTCAGGAAATTCAAGAAGCGATAACCCTCCTTTCTGGTCGGGTCGGAAAATAGTAGTCACCGGCGGCGCTGGTTTCTTAGGCTCCCGCGTTGTGGAAAAACTGCGCCAGCGGGGATGCCAAGATGTCTTTATCCCACGCAGCAAGGACTACGACTTGAGGCAGTTGCCAGCAATCACCAGACTGTTTGAAGAAGCCCAACCTCATATCATAATACACCTGGCGGCACAGGTGGGAGGAATCGGCGCCAACAGAGAGAAACCAGGCGAGTTCTTCTATAATAACCTGATTATGGGCATTCAACTGATGGAGCAGGCGAGGCTATTTGAGGTGGAGAAATTTGTGGCTATCGGGACGATTTGCGCTTACCCGAAGTTCACCCCGGTTCCTTTTAAGGAAGAGAATCTCTGGGATGGCTATCCCGAGGAAACTAACGCCCCCTACGGGCTGGCAAAGAAGATGCTGCTGGTGCAATCTCAAGCATATCGGCAGCAATATGGCTTTAACTCCATATTTCTCTTACCGGTCAACCTTTACGGTCCCGGCGATAACTTCGACCCCACATCATCGCATGTGATACCTGCCTTGATTAAGAAATGCGTTGATGCTGTGGAAGAAGGTAAAAATGAGATAGTCTGCTGGGGAGACGGCAGCCCGACAAGGGAATTCCTGTATGTGGAGGATGCCGCTGAGGGCATTCTGCTGGCTGCGGAGAGGTATAATAAGAGCGAGCCGGTGAACCTTGGCGCGGGATTTGAAATATCAGTAAGGAATCTGGCAGAACTGGTTGCGAAGCATACTGGATTTAAGGGCAAGATTCTATGGGATACCACCATGCCTACTGGGCAACCTGAACGACGCCTTGACACCAGCAAGGCTGATAGTGAGTTCGGCTTCAAAGCCAGGACGGACTTTGAGGGAGGACTGAAGAAGACTATAGACTGGTATATTAAAGATCGAAAGGGAGGCTAATATGGCTAAGCGAGCGTTAATCACCGGCATAACAGGGCAGGATGGTTCGTACCTAACAGAATTCCTGCTCAGCAAAGGGTATGAGGTTCACGGACTTATCCGCAGGGCAAGCACCTTCAATACCGACCGCATTGACCACATCTATCAAGACCCCCACCTGCCCGGGGCACGTCTCTTCCTTCATTATGGCGACCTGGCCAATTCGGAGCAGCTCACCAATCTAATCTACAACCTGAAGCCGGATGAGATTTATCACTTAGGAGCACAAAGCCACGTTCGGGTCAGCTTCGATATGCCGGAGTACACCGGCGATATTACCGGCCTGGGGACAACCAGGATACTGGAGGCGCTGCGTCGCAGTGGCATCGGGGCAAGGTTCTACCAGGCATCCAGCAGCGAGATGTTCGGCGCCACCCCACCACCTCAGAACGAGAAGACGGCTTTCAGACCCCGGAGCCCCTACGCCGCCGCCAAGGCCTATGCCTACTGGATGGCGGTAAACTACAGAGAGGGTTACCAGATATTTGCCTGCAACGGAATCCTCTTCAATCACGAATCGCCCAGGCGAGGCCAGACTTTTGTTACCAGGAAGATAACGAGGGCTTTGGCTAATATCCTGGCAGGGAAGCAGAAGAAACTATATCTGGGGAATCTGGAAGCCAAACGGGACTGGGGCTATGCTCCGGAATATGTGGAAAGTATGTGGCTGATGCTACAGCAGGATAAGCCGGGTGATTATGTGGTGGGCACAGGTGATGCTCACTCAGTCGAGGAATTTTTAATGGAGGCGTTCTCTTACGGCAATTTGGATTGGGGTAAGTATGTAGAGATAGACCCCCGCTACTTTAGACCAACTGAGGTAGAATTCCTGCTGGCAGACGCAGCTAAGGCAAAGGAGGTACTTGCCTGGGAGCCGAAAATCGCTTTTAGAGAGCTGGTCAGAATCATGGTGGATGCCGATATGGAGGTGGCAGGATTGAAGCCTATCGGTGAGGGAAAAGCTATCCTGAAGAAGAAATTCAGCGGCTGGCACCAGTGGGAGGCAAATGTAGCCGCGGTAAATGAGCGCATAGGGCGGGAAACAGGTTAGATGCAGCAGGAATTGCCGCTAGTTTCAATTGTCACCCCATCATTAAACCAGGGCGCTTATGTCGAGGAAACGATCCTCAGCGTGAAGAATCAGACCTATCCCCGAGTAGAGCACATAATCATTGATGGCGGCTCGACGGACAACACGCTTGATGTCATCAAGAAATACGACGGCGCTTACAATATGCGGTGGATATCGGAGCCTGACGAAGGGCAATCTGACGCCATTAATAAGGGGTGGAGAATGGCTACAGGAGAAATTCTGGCTTACCTCAATTCCGACGATACTTATATGCCCCGGGCAGTGGAAACGGCGGTGAGGTGGCTAACTGACCACCCAGATGTGGATATGCTTTATGGTGATTGTAGCATTATTGGTAAATCCGGCGAAGTTACAGGCCAGTACCCGGCGGCAGACTTCAATCTGGCGGAGTTATTGTGCGGCCGCAACATGATTCCCCAACCAGCGGTGTTTCTCAGGAAAGAGGTTCTTGACGGGGTAGGGTATCTTGACACTAATCTCCACAGGACTATGGATTACGATCTATGGGCCAGAATTGGCTTGAAGTGCAAAGTAAAGTATATCCCTCAACTTCTCGCCAGCTTTCGCATCTACCCGGGAACAAAAGGCATGCGTGAGGGCAACAAATTCGCAGACGACCGTCTGTACGCACTCAACAAGCTGTTCTCCGCGTCTGGGCTTCCAGAAGAAGTGATGGCATTGAGACGCCGAGCCTGTAGCTATGCCCATTTGAGGGTTGGCACAAACTACTACTCTCAAGGCCAGATGGGACTGGCTCGAAAACATCTGGCAAGAGCAGTCACATTGTACCCCCGGAACTTGAAGCAACCTACTCTCACTGCCTACTTGCTCACGTCTCTGTTCGGTGGTAGAGTGGGGGGGAGAATGATGGAAATAGCAGTCGGTTGGAAGTCAAGGCTTAGAAATGAGCGTCCCAACGGATGGCGTGTTTGAGGGCCTCTGGTGAGGATCTTGCAGAAAAGGCCAGCGGCATTATCTATACGGTGGCTGGCCCCATAATCTGGCATAGCATAGTATGAAAGCGTAATATGAGAAGTTCTGTCTCCAATTACGAAATCCGATTAATTGGATATTGCTCTTTGGACAAGCAATCTATATTGCGGAGATTTGTGGATGAAGGGGCACGCAGCCTGCTTGACTTACAGGGAGAGTATACGATCATTGTTGAGAACAGCAACGAAACTTATCTCATAACTTCTCCGTATGGTGTCTGCCAATACTACTATAGTCTATATGGAAATCAGCTGTTTCATGATGATACGGTTCTTAAGGTATTTCGAAAAAGCCACCTCCCTTGGTCGTGGAACTGGCAAGCGTTGGCTGACCTGGCAGAGCTAGGTAATGTTCTCGAGAACGATACATTGCATCCTGGGATAAGCCGCCTTCCTGCCGCAAGTATCTTACACTTCAGAAAAGGGGGTGATTTTGAAGTCACTGCTCGTACATGGCAAGAGCTACATCCACCATTTCACGCTTCCCCCAAAGATGCCTTGGAGGCATTCAATGAATCAACTGGTAACTGGATTAGTGATAACACTATCGTATCAATGTCTGGTGGGCTTGATTCCAGAGTAATATTGAGTAGTATCCTTAAGCATGGATGTAAGCCCCGACTCCTTAGTATGGGGTTTGATGATAGCACAGATGTAGTCGTTTCGCGTCAAATTGCTTCTGCTTTAGGCTTAGAATTGGAGGCCGTATCGCTTAATGTTGCTGACTACCTGGCTCACGGTAGAACAATCGTAGCTTTAACGAATGGAACCAAATCAGCATGGGATTGGCATACATATATATATCCCAGGAAAGCGAATTTGGATCCTAACTGGCCGTTTTATGTGGGAACCAACGGGGAATTTGCAAGAAGCCACTACTTCGATATGGGCATCATTGCCCAGGTAGCAAACATAGTGCCTCCATTGTCGCTGAGGTACATCTGGGAGAGAAAGAAGCCACCCTTTCAAAAATTGAAATCACCATTCAGGAAAGATGAATTAGGAAGCCTGTCATCACACTTCTCCAGGGAATTCACAAATAGCTATCACAGTACCCGGGTTCATCGGATTGTGAAGTTGTGTGGTAACGAACTGCTATCTGGCCTGGATAGATTCTACTTGGAGCAAAGAGTGAGGAATTTCATGGGTAATGGAGTCAAGCTTTATTCTGAAACAGTATCGTGGAGAGCGCCATTTCTCAGCCGGAATTGGGTCAGCACCATCTGGAATCTGGGAAGACATTGGAAATTAGGATCAAATTGGCACCGCTTTGCTATAGCCAACAATTACCCACAATTGCTTGATTTTCCGGAGAACGGGAAATTGACCAATATGTCTCCTAGAGCACCCTTGTTATACTGGTTATTTAGCAGGAATAGCTGTGCACAAGTTCCCTATGCAAGGTGTCCAGAATGGTTCCAGGACAAGCAGATAACGGAATTTGTCGTTGATAACGCTTCATTATTATCAGAATTAATTGACTCTAGTTTGGTAGTATCCATTGTCAACGAACACAAGGCTCAAGGTAATAGAACCCATGCAATTGCCTTCTTATTACCATTGATATTTTGGGTCATGCAAATTAATGAACAAGAAATATAACTTATTTGTTATTTGGGCAAGATTTCCTCCTTTCATAGGAGGTGGGGCAGCCCAAGGATACAGACTATATAAGGCTCTGAGTGAAAGAGGATACAGCGTGACTGTTTTTACGAAAAAGCATCCTGGCGCAAAAATCTGCGAGAAAGTCTCGCCTAGTTTTCAGATTGTCAGGGTACCACCGTCATTAAGAGAGCTGTCCAGGCGGTGGAGCCGGTCATGGTTTCTGGCTGTAGCCGCCGACACCGTTAGATACTGTAACCTGTATCTGTTTTTGCTCTATTTCTACTTCAAGAACAAGCCGGATGCCATCCTCAAGATAGCAGGAATCTGGGAGTTCGACTCCAGGGTTCTCAGGTGTTTGCGGCTTGGCATTTCTCCGATTGCGCCCTGGGTTTTGCTGAAAAAGTTATCTGGTGCTCCCCTGGTGGTATATTTCGGCAACCTGCTGAATATGTCTAAACGACGTGCTCTCATGAACTCGTATTCCGCGGACAAGGTAATGGTCGTGGATAGCTGGATGGAAAATGCACTAAAGGAAATGGGCGTACACGGCGCCATGTATTACCTGCCCGTATGCATCGATACCAGGATTTTTCAACCAAGTCAGAAACCCCCGGCAAATAATGTGCTTTTCGTAGGCCGTTTGGACCCAGAGACAGGCTGTGATACATTGATAAAGGCTGTCCCGGACATCATTAGAAACGTGCCGGACTGCACAATAACGGTTGTTGGGGACGGAAGCGAAATGCCAGCACTGAAAGAAATGGCGGAGCGCCTGAACATAATGCCCCACGTAGTATTTGCCGGGCCAGTAGATCCCAGGCAGACACAGGAAGCTTATGAGGGAGCAAAGGTGTTTGCCAATCCGTCGAGGGTCCAGAATATTGGCAATGTAACCATTGAGGCAATGGCCTGTGGCATCCCGGTAGTGAAATCGGTCATTGATGGCTACTCCAGCTATCCGATAGAAGATGGAGTAAATGGATACTCATTCAATGTGGATAACTGCCAGGAGTTGGCCAACAGGGTTGTGCAAGTACTGCAGCATCCTCGCTGGGGACCTATGAGCAGATCTGCCAGGGAAACGGCTATGGGATTTGACATCGAGGCGAGTGTTGATAAACTGGAGCAAATTATTGAGAGTGCTATGCAGTGTAGGCCACATTAGGTGAAACCCGCAGCAATATGAGAATCAGCAGCGCATCGTGTAGGTGTTGTGTGTTACAAATATTACCCTGGAGCTAATGGGAACATCGTCTTTGTTTCGCAAAATCCCTGAATACCCGGGCAAGCTTCTCAGCCATAGCCACACCAGTGAAGCTCTCCTCCACCCTGTCTCTGCCCTGCCTACCTAATCTCCTTGCCAGTTTCTCATCAGTCAGTAGAGCTATCATAGCTTCTGAAATCTCATCCACACTCAGGGGATCAACCAGTATTCCGCTCACGTTATCCTCTACTGCGTCGCTTACGCCACCAGACTTGCCTCCGATGACTGGTTTGGAACAGGCGCTGGCTTCAAGAAACACGATGCCAAATCCCTCAATATCACCGCCTACTTCCCTGCTCGGCATAGCGAATACATCGCAAGCGTTGTAGTATTCTGGCAGTTCCTTATCTGAAACCCTGCCGGCAAATATCACATGAGCCCGCAAATGCAGTTCATCTACCAGATCCTCAAGAGCCTGTTTGCGTTCTCCGTCGCCGACGATCAAATAGACAGTATTCGGGACTTTTTGTAGGACCCTGGGTAAAGATTTGAGCACTACATCATGGCCCTTTCTCTCTACCAAATTACCCACTGTAAGAATCACCCTCCTGCCATCCAGTCCATGCTTGTTAACGATTCCCTGACATTCGCTACTTGGGCTAAATCTCCTGGCATCAACCCCGTGGGGCACCACATGTATTCTGCTCTCTGGAACACCCAGCCCAAGCAGACTATCTCTCTGTCGCCTTGCCAGGACAACGAATCCAGATGAGCCCCCTAAAGCGAATCGAACCATATTCCCGACAATGCCCTTCAGGTTGCTTATTTCCGTGCCATGAATGGTCAAGAAATAGGGTATGCCAAAGACCTTCGATACAGGCCTCGCGGCGACCCCTGCCTCGTAGTATGTGCAGTAGATGAGGTCTATCCTCTTCGATTTGCATATCCAGGCGGCGTAAAAGAACAAGGCGACAATCCTCAGTGCCTTCCCAATAAGAAACCTGAGCCTGAAGGCTGGCCTCAGCCAGCTTATGCTGAACAGTTCAAAACCGCCCTGGTCCACCAACTCAGAATCCATCCTGGGAGCAGCGGATAGAACGGTAACTTGTTCCCCACACCTGGCCAGATTTCTAGCGACCTCGCATGAATAAGCAGATATTCCGCCTACGATGGGAGGAAACTGAGGAGCCATTATCAAAATTCTCACCATTCTATCTCTCCATGTGCCCCACTACTTGACCGTTATTGTAGACCATATGATATTCGTAACTACCAAAGCTGTACAGCAGGCGCATAGCTTGCTCCTGGCTGCATCCTTTAATGAACTGATGTGTATATGTGTATTGCCTTATGACAATCATGCCCTCGCTTTCAACATCTGGTTGAAAGGGAACGGCCCGTTGCCCCACTGCCGCCTGAAAAGGCAGCTTACGATATTCTTCATCGGTAGTAATTGTACCATCATATATGCCTGTGATAGTATCAACGGCACTCATTTCGCTCTGAGTGAAGGCATATCGGTGGGGGTCCTGCATGTATTTCTCACCATAAAAAGGGGTGCAGGTGTTGATACCGAATGAATTAACCATAAACATAGAGAACATGAAAATGATCAACACCGCTATCAATGCTCTAACTACCATGCCATTGAATATCCGCGATAGTCCCAGGATGCCTTCAGCGACAATTACTGCCCCCAGAACAGCTATGAAGACCAGCCACCTTCCCGGCAGCATTACTTCAATATTGAAGAAAGGAAAGGCAAAACAAACCACCGATAACCCAAGAGTACTGGCAATAATAGCTACTCTTCTATTGTCTATTGCCTGCCGGGAAAGCCAGACCAGAGAACCAATGACTGTAAATCCAATAAACAACCACAGTGCCACACGATTCAAGAATACCAGTGGCATAGCGACAGTCGCTTCAGCCGGCTCAAAGGCAGTGCCGACATATTCCATATCTATTCGTAGAGCATCAACGAACCATCCAAATGCAGTGTCGAAAAAGGACCGTGAAGGAGAACGCAAACTATAGAACCATCGCGCCAGTAGAATAACCCAGAACAATGCCACAAATCCGCTCCCGATGTACATCCTGTATATGCTGGTTCCACGCATACCCTTATACGCCTCGTTGGCTATAGCAAACAGGGCAATGGCTATGGCAGCAGCAAACGCCGCAATCGTGTGCGTCAAGACCAGAACAAATGACATGATTATTAGAATCGAGATATTAGAAACTGTGAAACTAGCCTTAAAAATCAACCACAGTATCACGGAAAATATAGCTACTCCCAGTGCCATGGGAACCAGCCACGCTCCCCAGCTTATGTGGAACTCAGTGAAGCTGATGACTAACGCAGCCAGCAAGCCAGTCTTCGTATCTACCAATCGCTGTCCCAACAGAAAAACAAACAGGATGCTAACAATATAAAACAGGCCTACAGAGAAGAATAGACTATCTTTGGGACCCAGGGAGGTTATCAATCTCGTCGCCATAATGTCTAAGTGCATCATGGGGAAATCAACATAATCCGACCATATATTCATAAAGGGAATATAGCGTGTCAGCTCACCATTATCGAGCCATGTTTCAACCATGATACTGTGCCACCAGGGGTCTACACCGTAGAATCCGGGGAGCTCGTACAGCAACCCGTATCGGAGGCTAAACGCAAGCAGAAGGATTTTCACCAGTATAGGCCAGGCCATTGTCTTATCTCTAACACACAGTATCTCCGCCGCTACAATTGCCACCGAAATGGAAGTTAAAATGAAGTACATTAGTGGTCTATACGTCGAAGAACGCATCAAGTAAATGCTTGCGGCGAAAGTGCAGAAGAAGATGATATTGAGGATAAGGATAAACGACCTATTCGCTGTAAGCGAAGGATTTGACGCACTGGCTACCCTGTTTCTGAATAGCAGGTAAATTGCGCTGGCAATGGAGACAGCCAACCCAATCTCCAGCGTGCCCTGGTCTCCACTGCTGTGAGCCACCAGAGCAATTGCTGCGCCTAACAGGCACCCTGCTATGCCTCCCAGAATATCCAACTTCACCTCAAGCTACCCCATATAACCATAAGTTGCTTTAACATATCCGCCTGAAAGATAAATTCATCTTCATTGGCTACGAGCCCAGTAGTAGCTCGATTAGGCCGGAGCGAGCTATTACCTCCTTCCAGGAGAATTGCTTTGCTAGCTCTAGATTGTTGCGGCTGATCCTGGCATAGAGCTCTTCATTGCTCAGCAAATACTTTACTTTTTCAGCCAGGTCTTCAGGGTTCCCGGCTTCATATAGCAATGCGCTTTCCCCTTCGACTAGATACCTCTCTCTTTCCGTGGTATTGGCAACGACGATTGGCTTCCCAGCGGCCAAGTACTCCGATGCTTTTCTGGTGTCTTTCAAGATAGGCTGATGGGAGTAGGGGAGAACGCAGATGTCCATTCGTCGTAGCAATTCAACAGCATCACGATGAGGCACTCTGCCGGTGAATAGGACAGACGGATAGCCTACCTTATATTCTTCGAATTTCCGTCCTTTCCCAACTACTATCAATTTGACATCGGTATCCAAATACTTGACACTTGCTAACAAATCTTCCATAGCTATCCATGCCTCCCAGTTCCCCACAAAGCCGACCAGCTTCTTACCCTGAGGTATGGAGTACCTGTCCAATATGCCCTCATCTTCACGAGCAGCAAATTCCTCTAAATCTACCCCGTTGGGGAGCAGTATGGTCTTTTTCTGGAAGTTTACGGGTAAGCTTTGCTTAAGCTCTTCCCTGATGACAAGTATATGCTCCGCCAGCCTGAGCGCTAGCCAATCAAAAGGCTTAGTGGTTTTGGCTCTCAACTTGCGGCCCTCTACTACCTCCTCTTTGTATGCATATCCATGGAAATCGTAGATTATCCCCTTATGCCAGAGCTTAAATAGAATCGATGTCAGCGCCAGATGACATCCTCGTACTATCAGATAGTCTACCCTGCTATCGAATAAATGTTGCAGCATAGCCACTGAGATTTGGAATAGAAAAAGAAGATTGCCAAAAAATCCTCTGCAGAGAATGGGCTTTATGGCAATGATATTCTCGCCAGAGATGCTATCGGCGGTCGCTTTTCTGGTAACTATAATTGTCTTTATTCCACAATTATTTAATTCTCCTGAGACATGCCATGCTCGGGAAGAGGGGGCATTGTTATACTGAAATTGCCCTGAGCTTACTATTAGTACAGTAATTTCCCTGCCTGCCTCACGTTTTTCCTGTACCATTCAATATACCTTCTAATGCCTTCCTCCCTGTAACCTTCTGAAAGGTGGCTATTATGACGCTCCTTAAGCCAGAGAGGCAACTCAAGCGATTTACAAGTCTCTCATAGCCAACGCCTATCAGGTAGGTAAAGGGTGAGAAAGCAAGGTAATCCGGAGAGGCTTCAATTAGTCTAATATCAAGGCACTTGAAGCCTGCTTCACCCATCATTACTACTAGCCTGTGAGGCGTGTTTGCTCTATAATAGGTTGGAAATTGCTCAGAATTACCTCCCAATATCCTCCTCGCATACCAATTATGAAAGCAATGTGGGGTCAGCCTGGTTAAAATAGTGCCATAATGGAGAAGGTTTGGTGTTGAGATAAAACAAAGCCCCCTCTCTTTCAGAACCGTTGAAAAACCTCTAAAGCAAGCTTCTGGATTCTTCAGGTGCTCTACCACATATTGACAGACGATTATGTCGAAACTACCTGGCGGTAGAGTTAACCTCTCTAGATCACCCATAATTGGTACGTCTATATCAGGGTTCTTAAAAACGCCTTCGCCCAGGTCAATGCCAGTGACCTCCTTACATTTTTCTCTTAGGGACGCAGAGGGGTCAGCTCCGCATCCTGCGTTTAACACACTGTGATCTGGCTGCAAATGGGCGTAGACTGTTTCCCAGAATTGTCTCCACGGGTTCTCGTATCCTGAGTAGAATCTCTGCTTTAAGGACCTCACACTTTTCCTAATGGACACTTTCCTTGTACCATTCAATATATCTTCTAATGCCTTCCTCAAAATCAACCCTTGGCTGCCAGCCAAGCTCTTTTTTGGCTTTATCACCAGAAACGATTTTGCCCTCGTAATCGCCAGCTCTGGCCTCTTTGTATTCAATGTCAACATCGCCCACCAGCTTCTTAACCGTTTCAGCTACCTCCTTGATACTCACAGGCCTCATACCCTCCAGATTATAAGTTTGATTGATAGCTGCCTCTTGCAGTGCTGCCACATTTCCCTCTGCCAAATCTTCTACATAGATGAAATTTCGATACTGCGAGCCATTTCCCATTATGGTCAGAGGTTCACCATTCAAAGCCTTCCTGACGAAAATAGCTGCTACTGTCCCACCTCTCGCCCTGGGCCCATAGGGAATGCCGTAGCGAAGGATAGTAAAATTCTGCTGGTACAGTTTCTGGTAAGCGTGGCAATATAGCTCGGCAGCTAGCTTTGATGCGGTATATACGTGGTTCACCCTGTGAGGCAACAGCGGGGCATTCTCATCAATTTTCTCTTCAACTGCCATCTCATAGACCCAGACAGTGCTAGCTAGTATAACTCGACCTATGTTGTTTCTCCTGGCTGCTTCCAGCACGTTGCCCGCCGCCATTATGTTGATCTCTCCCGCTTCCACCGGGTTCTTGTACACATCATTTACATCTGCCATAGCTGCCAGCATGTATACAGCATCGTAAGCACCGGTTAAGGCAACAGTAGTTCTAGCCAGGTCAGTGATATCTATGTAGATATGGCGCATATCATCTCGATGTGGCTTCATGTGGTCTAGAATCGTTACCTGGTGACCATGTTCGAGCAAATTGTCAACAATATGAGAACCAATAAACCCTGAGCCTCCGATAACTGCGATATTCATTAAACTACCTCCTGAAGTAAATGTCTTCAATCTCCTAGATACAGTTCATATGGTGGCCCTTTCTGTTCTGGCTCATTGAGAGCCAGAAATTCCTTAATGAGAGAAGGGGTTACGTTGCTATTAAGTACACTGCTTCTGCTCTGGTGGTAATAGCTTTCCCAGCTATTAGGCGGAAGATCCATCCCGGCTTCTACCGCCATCCGATGAAGCTCAGTGCCAACCTGTGGCGTAGCTACGCTTAGGCTGACATAAGCGGGTTCCATTTGTTGAGCTAATTCCAGCGTCTGATACATCTCCCTTAATGTCTCCGTGGGCATTCCAATCATGACATAGAGAGTATAGGGAATGCCTATTTCTTTGGCTAAAGAGCAAGTCTCGCGGATTTGTCTTACTGTTATCCCTTTTTTCATTAATCTTAGAATGCGGCCGCTACCGGACTCCATTCCCAGTTTCAACCTGATGCACCCGCTTTTCTTCATTAATTCCATTAGCTCTCGGTCAAAAGAACCAATATTCGCCTCGCAAAAGAAGCGGATCTTCAAATCAGCATCAAGGATGGCCTGTAGTAGTTCCTTGGCGTATCTCTTGTTCAAATTGAAGCTATCGTCAGAGAAGTAGAACTTCCTTACTCCATACTCATGGTATCTCTCACGTATCTCTTCAATAACATTACTGACTGACCGATACCTTATCCTTGAGCCCCATAAACGGGGGCTGGAGCAGAAAATACATCTCTTCGGGCAGCCGCGACTGGTGGCTATCACCCCAAAGGTTTCATTCATGTCATCGAGGGGGATAAGCTGTAGAGCAGGATTAGGGAAAGGCAGGCTATTCATGTTCTCAATAAACTCGCGTTCACTATTATGTACTATGTTATTCCCTTCCTTGTAGCTGAGCCCCGCGATATCAGTCAAATGTTTACCCTCTACCAACTCTAGGAGTGTTTGCTCGCCCTCGAATCGAATTAAATAGTCGAGAGCTTCGCTCTTGAGGGTTTCATCAGCAGCTAAAGTAGCATGAGGGCCACCAACTACGATTCGTATTCCTTTATCATGCTGCTTTACCATTGCAGCTATGTTTTCTACACTCTTTAGGGTGGCGGAAAAAACGGTCGTAATACCCAGCAGGTCCGGAGAGTATTCGTCAATCTTTGATAAAACCTCTTGCCAAATGGGATGGTCCAGGTTATTCACTATGTCTCTGTAGCTATCATAGGCATCAAAGATTCCTTCCAAGTTGACATCTTTGTGGCCAGTCTGATGGTCAGTGTTATAGATCTTTACAACATGTCCGTTTGTATTCAATACAGCAGCTACGTAGGCAAGTCCCAGGTTAATCCAGTTGTTCTTACCACCCATAAGCCGATAAAAAGGTGGTACTAGTAACAGTATCTTTTTGAATCTACTCCCTTCCATTTTACACCTAACATATTTTCTATAGGATTCACATGACTATTCTCCGAATGCCTTCCGCACGGAATCTACCACATATTCTGCCTGGTCATCGGTCATTGTAGCGAATACTGGCAGGCAGATTTGCCTCGTACAAAGGTCTTCCGCCACAGGAAACTCACCTCCCTGAAATCCATACAAGTTCTTAAATACCGGCTGCAAATGGCAGGGAAGCTCATACACCTCGCCACTAAGAGCCACGCCATACCTCTCTTTCAGCTCTTTCTTTATGGCTGCTCTGTCAAGGCCATCGTCCAGTATGGCTACATATTTGTAGTAGTTCGATTTTGCCTCAGGTGCTATCTTTAATGGAGTCAGACTGCCAATTCCCTCCAGTTCCCTATCATACACCTGAGCTATTCTTCTTCTATCAGCAATGAACTCTTCAAGTCTGCCAAACTGAGATAACCCCATAGCGGCATGAATCTCGCTCATTCTCCAGTTATACCCCATCTCCGTATGTACATTACCAAGGAATCCCGCTTTACCCTGGTCTCTAAAGACCAGAGCTCTCTTGTAAATATTTTCGTCATTGGTTACTATCATGCCGCCTTCGCCAGAGGTCATCACCTTCGTGGGATAGAAGGAAAAAGCGGCAGCGATACCGAAAGTGCCTGCCATATTGCCATTCAGCGTGCTCCCGTGGGCATGAGCAGCATCTTCAATAAGGAAGAGGTTGTGCTCATGGCATATCTCCTGTATTTCCGGCACCTGTGGGGGAACTACCCCACCAATATGAACTATGATAATGCCCTTAGTGTCCTTCTCTATTCTTTGTCTAACGCTAACAGGATCAAGACATAGATTTTCGGTTACATCGGCGAATATAACCCTACCACCAGCGTGAATCACTGAGGCCGGTGTGGCAAAGAAAGTATTGGTGGGCACTATTACCGATGCTCCCTGAACATCCAGAGCTCGCAGTGGAATCTCCAGAGCGCTGGTGCCGCTGTTAACTGCCACTGCGTATTTAACTCCTACATACTCAGCAAATGCCTTTTCAAACTCTTTAGCATACTTCCCCAGCGTCAACTGCCCGCTCTCAAGTATTCCATCAATCTGCTCCAGTATCTTCCTTCTGTCTTTCTCTGGAAAATAAATCTTCGCTGCTGGTATTTGCATTTGATTCTCCTTAAGCTGTTCTTTCCGTGGGCATCTTCTATTTTACCCTATGTCCCCCGTGGCATGATTTAGCTAACAGCCGACACATATCTTCCAGGACATTCATGTTGTCATCAAAGAACGCCCTCTCTGTGGCGATCTTGTAGTTTCTCTGCCCGAAAGATTGCCTAAGAGTTTTATCTTCAATTAGCTGGCATATTCTCTGTGCTAGTGCAAGTGGGTCTCTCTTAGGGACTACAAGTCCATTAACGCCGTCTTGTATCCACTCCAGGATAGCCTCCACATCCGTAACCACTACAGGTAGCCCACAACCCATAGCTTCGAGCAGAGAAATCGAAGTTCCATCCGAAAGAGAAGCAGATACATAAAAATCAGAGGCATTAAGATACTTGCCCAATACATCATTAGGCACATTTCCTGTGAATTTCACATGCCCTTCCATATTTGAATCCCTTACCATCTGTTTAAGTTTACCGGTTAGGGAGCCTGACCCTATCAGAAGGAACCTTGCTTCTTGATGTCTGAGTACCACCTCTGGAATTGCTTGTATTAGGTATTCCATGCCATAGATTGGATCATGTGCCCGAGTACATATAATAATAACATTGCCTTCCCAACCAAGCTCTCTCCTTACGCTTTCTCCATCAATATTGGGGTTAAACCTCTCCTGGTCTATCCCCCAGGGAAATACAACGACCTTTTCCGCCGGGTATCCTAAAGCCACTAAGGCTCTTTTGCCTGTCTGGCAATCTATGGTTACCAAATCAGCATGTTTTAGTGAGTATTCCACTATGAAATGATAAAGAGGGTTCTGGTTGGGTGCTACAAAAACATCAGAGCCCCAGGCTATTTGGAGCAAGGGGTGATAGTGTGCTAGTGCAGTATAGAATCCATAGGTGAGAAGGTAGTTACCTAGAACGATGTCTGGCTTTATTCTTCTAACCAGAAAGGGCGTCATCATACACGCTACAGGAAATGCCATAACAGGGTTGGGTATAGGTATTCGATGCACTATCAGACCTTCGATATGAGGTAATGCCCCACCATAATATGAGACCAAATGAACCTCATGCTTCTGAACCAGGTATTTCAGCATCTTCTGGTCGTGAATACTGACTCCCTTATTTACATAGCATATTCTCATCTTGTATCCTTACCCATCGCGCAATAGCGAGCCCGACACATCACTCAGATAAGATTCCCCAATTTGTTCTAGGGACCACCACCGGCTCTCCTCAAGCTCCTTGAGATACTTCAGCATCGTCGTGCCAAGAATCCTCTCCCTCAAGGGGTAAAGGATGTGTCTTAATACAGTGGAATACATTACTTAAACGCTCTCCCGATTGTCTCCACAATTCTCTCGGCTGCCTTTCCATCCCAGAAGGGAGGAGGTCTGCCCTTCTTGCCCCTGCCACTCAGAATTATAGACGCCTCTTCTACAATTCTTGCGGCGTCATTCCCCACCAGAGTACTGGTTCCCTGAGTTACAGTTATCGGCCTTTCGGTAGTATTCCGCAAGGTGAGACAAGGGATGTTTAATACTGTAGTCTCTTCCTGGATTCCTCCAGAGTCAGTCATCATGAATCTGGCACTCATCATTAGTTTGAGAAAATCGAGATAACCCTGAGGCTCAATAAAATAGATATGCTTACCTCCAAAGAAATCCTGTAGTCCAAATTCTTCAATGTTTTTTCTTGTCCTGGGGTGAACTGGGAAGACAACAGGAATTTCCAAAGAGATTTCTTTCACCGCCTTACCTATTTGTAACAAGCTTTCTTTGCAATCAACATTGCTGGGGCGGTGTAGAGTTAGCAGGGCATAGTCCTTTTGTCTCAGCATCAACCGAGGCAGAATCTGAGACTGCTCGGCTTTCTTTTTACTACAGAGAAGGCTGTCTATCATGACATTACCGACTAGAAAGATCTTCTTAGCTGGTATCCCTTCCTTCTTCAAATTCTCGTCAGCATCAGGCGAAGGGGTAAAGAGATAATCAGAGATAGCGTCGGTAAGCAGGCGGTTTATCTCTTCAGGCATTGCTCTGTCGTAGGATCGAAGCCCTGCCTCAACATGAGCTACCGGAATATGCAACTTAGCGGCAGCTAAAGCTCCGGCTAGGGTTGAGTTCACATCACCTACCACAATTACGAGATCGGCTTCTTTCTGAAGAAGCACTTTCTCAAATTCAATCATTACCTGGCCAGTTTGTTGAGCATGTGTTCCTGAGCCAACACCCAAATATATGTCCGGCTCAGGAAGTTCAAGATCTTCAAAGAATACCTTTGACATCTGGTAGTCATAGTGCTGACCAGTGTGAACCAGAGCATATTCAGTATGGTTCCTTTCTGAACAAGCGTTGTGTTCATCTATTGCCCTCTTAATGGGAGCAATTTTAATGAAGTTGGGTCTGGCCCCGGTCACTAGAATTATTTTCATTGTGTTAGTTTGCTAACTCCCCCAGAATTTCATCAATAGTGGATACTACTTGTTGTTTCACCCTTTCGGACCTTTCTAGATTGAGCTTCTTATCCCTCTTAGGCTGCGAAACCACATAATCTACAATTTCATCTGCATTTCTTGAATGGAACATCTTACCCTCGTTGACGAGCTGTTGGTCCACCGATAGCAATTGCTCAGGGAAAAACGAGATAGCAGTTGTCCCAAGACAAGCTGCTTCCCTGGCAAATGTGCCTGAACCTGTTAGAACAGCATCGGCATACCAACACAAATCGAGGCCGTTCAGCGCTTGTTGTGGAACAAATATATTATCCTCTTTGATACCTTGCAAATATCGCAAATCATTATTTATCCTCGGTAAGTAAACGACATTGATACCTCTCTCACCAAGCGCCTTCAGAAGCGCAGGAACTATGCTTTTTGGTTCGTTGACATAGGAAGCAAAGAGCGCCTCTGGCCTAAGCACAACAAAAGCTTTGAATGGCAGCTTCTTGGGGAAACCCTGGTCTGGCTTGTAATCAGCAATGTACACATCCTCTTTGTAACCATTATACTGATAGACACTTTTTTCTCTAGCGCCTTCTTTGAGCAAAGCTTGAACAGGAAAGGCTGCTGGCACAACTATGTAGTCTGCCCTTGCCATGACCTTTGTTTCAAGGCTTCCAGCGAAGGTTCTTTGAGAGAATATTAGATCATTATCATTGAAGATAATTGATGGCTTCCGACGAGCCTTGGATACCGCAACACTTGCTGAGCCGCCTGCCGCAAGAGCTACATCAAATTTGGGAACTCTCAGGAATAACTCTATTGTTCTAAGAGCGTGGTTAAGGCTTTTTATTGCCCGATTGTCAAAATCTCTACCTATTACTTGCGGCATCATATCGAACTGTCTAGCCAACGCCACGGTTTCCGACCGCTCCCTCGCTGTTACATATATTTGATGGGTCTGTCGCAATTCACCCATCAGTGACTTAAAGAAAAGTGGATGAGATGTGTTTGCCAGGTCAATCCAAATCTTCATCACAAATATCTGCCATCAGTTATGGCATATCCAGGCACCGAATTGCCACTTCTACAGCCCGCAATCCATCCTCCCCGCTGATTGGTGACTCAGTATTGCTTTCTATGCTCTCTATAAACGCTTGTAGTTCCAGCTTTAGTGGCTCGCCAAAGGGAACATTTAGCTCTTTCACCAGATAAGAATCATCTTCCTTATATTTGCTATACTCGCTTACTTTCTGGTCAATAAGTGAGGCTTTAATGAATTTCTCTTTGGTAGCTATGTTGATTTCCCTTACTTTAAAGGGAGTCAGCCAGTTGACCGTTACTCGTGCTAGAGCCCCATTTTCCATTTCAAAGAGGAGGATGGCGGTATCTTCATGTTGAGCGAGGCTCCTCGAAGTTAGGCTATAGATTTTCTTAAATTCTGAGCCTGCCAGGTGTGTGATGAGGTCAATATCATGGGTTGCTAGGTCAACTACCACACCAACATCCTTAACCCTTGGTGGGAAAGGGCCAATCCGGGTGATTTCAACCAGGCTGACTTTGGCATTCTGGATCTCTTTCTTAAGAACAGTAACCGCAGGGTTGAATCTCTCTATGTGTCCTACCATGAGCTTGACTTTGTTCTCTTCAGCAGCCTTAATTATCTCTCTGGTTGAGTTAATGGTATCAGCGATAGGCTTCTCCACTAGCATGTTTAGTCCTGATTGGGCTGCCGCTACAGCTATTTCTCTATGAAGTGAAGTAGGGACAACAATGCTCACGGCATCCAGCCCTTGCTTTAAGAGCTCTTGGTAGTCGGCGAAGGGTGCAGTGTGATAGGTTTCAGCTAAGCTCTGCGCCAGCTCATAATCCACATCCGCAATGCCAACCACCTCAACGTCAGGAAGCTCGGAGTAAACTCGCACATGATTTTTCCCCATCGCCCCAAGGCCTATAACACCTACTCTAAGCATCCTTATCTCCGCACAACAATTTGCCTGAAGGTCGTTTTATGTATTCCATCCAGAGCCTCCACAGAAAACCCCTGAGCAACAGCCAGCTTGTCTTCACTATGAAGCGTGGATATTTTATTTTGGATTGCTGGCCACGGTACACGGCAGGATGAGAAACATTTACCACGCATGCTCCCGTGACGTGTAGCTTAATCAACATATCGTTTTCAAAGGCAAAACCCTTGTATATCCTATCTAGGTCCAGTCTTCGCAAAGCCCTTGTGGAAATTGCTGTGTAGCCATTCTGTGGGTCAGAAATGTGCCAGTAACCCGACGCAATTTTATTAAGAATAGTCAGTAAAGAATTCCCGAAAACTCTCCAGGAAGGCATCTCTTTTTTATGTTGAGGATTAGAAAGCCTGTCTCCCTTAGAGTAATCTGCTCTACCTTCCACGACTGGAGCAAGGATTTCAGAAAGTATGGTAGGGTCCATCTGTCCATCTCCTGCCATAACGGCCACCACATCCATCTTATCTTCACAGGCTCTTCCATAACCCGCAAGTGTTGCTGCACCAGCGCCCTGGCGTTGCTGGTGAGTCATAACTACCAACCTTTCATCTGCTATACTGGCAAGGATGTTGCCTGTGCTGTCTGTGCCGCCGTCATTCGTTACATAAATCTTGTCCACAAAAGAAGGCATTGTCTCAACAACTTCTCTAATGAAGCGCTCTTCATTATAAGCTGCTGTCACCACTCCTACCTTCTTGCCCTTATACAAATTTTTCCCTTCTTTGTGTTTTGAATTCAGCCTTGTTCCATAATCTCATCTCTGGGAGCATCCTTGACCACCTTTGCTGGAACTCCCATGACCACTTTATATGGTGGAACATCTTTGGTTACTACACTGCCTGCAGCAACTATGCACCCTTCGCCGAAATAAACACCAGGCAACACAGTTATACCAGCACCCATTCTGACATACATTCCGGTAGTAAACCCAACGAGATTTCGCCCGTGGCCTGCTCGCCTATGGGTTATCTTATTGTCATTTGTAGTAACACATATAGGACCAATAAAAGTATAGTCTCCAACTTTTGAAAATTTGGTTATATGGGATTGGGCATTAATACCAACATAATTGCCAACTTCACTATCACCCTCAAACATGACTAGAGAACCAATATAAGAATCATGTCCAATAATGGTCTTTTCACGAATTATGGTATTATGTCCCACCATTGAATTGCCCCCTATCTTTGTGCCCCAATAGATAACACTTCCGCTGCGAATCCTCGCATTTTCCCCAATCTCAGTAGTTTCGGACCCTTCTAGGCCATCTCGACCTCGTTTGATATCCATATACCCAATTATTACATTATCTCCTATTATTGCCCCTTTTCTGATTATGGTATTATTCACCAACGATATGTTTTTCCCCAATACCACATCGCTCTCAATGGTAACATTAGCTCCAATCTCAACATTCCTGCCAACTCTCACCCCAGAATATATCACGGTGCCCGACCGGATGAGCGAATTTTCACCTATATCAACCACGCCATCCTCTCGGTGCCCCAGAACTACATTATCCTCTACAACCGTGCCAGCGCCCAGATTTACTTTGCCGCGTAGAACAATATTCTCAGGCATTTGAACCTTCAGCCTCCAGAATTTTTACTTTCGCTTCCCCGTCGACAATCACCTCTCCCTTCTGGTTTTTGCAAACAGTCCTTAACCTTAGCCTTCTGCGCTCCTCTATCTTTTCCACAACTTCAGCTGTGGCTTCGATTCTATCTCCGGCTCGCACGGGCTTCAGGAAACTTAGGCTCTGCGATAGATAAACCACAACGCCGGCAAATTTGCTCAGCGCCGCAGAAATCAAGCTTGCAACAAGCATGCCATGAACAATTCTTCCCTTAAAGACCGTCCTGTCGGCAAAGTCCTTTTCCAGATGAAGAGGGTTGTAATCGCCCGTTATCCGTGCAAAAATTTCCACGTCTTGCTGTGTTATTATTTTGGAAACGACTTTCTTAGTGCCAACTTCGATTGCTTCGAAATTCTGTTTTTTCACCTACTGCCTCGCGCAACTCAAAATAGATTCGACCATATAGCCCAGTTCTTTTTCCCTTAGGCCAGGGTGCACTGGCAGGGAAAGTACCTCCTGAGCAACTTTCTCTGAAACAGGCAGCCTATCATCGTATCCCAGTTTTTGGTAAAGTGGCTGCCTGTGTATCGGCAGAGGGTAGTACTTACGGCTGCCTATTCCCTGTTCGCTCAGTCTTCGTTGTAATTCATCGCTGGACAATCCGAAATCCCCGGTTACTCTGATGGTAAATTGATGGAAAACATGCTTGACATTCGGGGCTACAAAGGGCGGAACTAACCCTTTAATGCGAGCAATCTCGCCAGCAAGGAATCTGGCGTTATCAATCCGTTTGCGATTAAACTCATCGACTTTCTTAAGCTGGCAAACGCCAAGAGCAGCAGCTATATCAGTCATGCGATAGTTATAGCCCAAAGTCTCGTGAAGATACTTTTCCCTCTGCCCATGATTTCTAATCATCCTGGCTTTTTCTGCCACATCCTGATTATCGGTTGTTATCATGCCGCCTTCGCCGGTGGTCATATTCTTGGTGGGGTAGAAAGAGAAGCAGCCAACGCCAAAAGAGCCGACCTTTCTCCCTGTGTATTCCGCGCCATGTGCCTGGCAGGCATCTTCAATCAAAGCTAAATTATGCTCATTGCATATATTGATAATCTCTTTCATATCGCATGGCTGGCCATAAAGATGAGCTGGCAGAATGGCCTTCGTTCTGGGCGTTATTTTTTCACGTATCAGGTTGGAATTTATGTTAAAAGTATCCTCGTCAATATCAACAAAAATAGGCTTCGCTCCACAGAATAGAATCGCGTTGGCAGTAGCTATAAAGCTGAAAGGGGAGGTTATCACCTCGTCTCCTTCACCTATGCCAGAGGCGAGAAGGGCAACATGAAGCGCTGCCGTGCCGCTGTTGACAGCTACGGCATATTTTGTGCCGATGTATGACGCAAAGGCCGCTTCAAATTCCTCACTCTTTGGTCCCTGGGCCAGAACCCCTGAGTCCAGGACTTTAGTAACAGCCTCGATTTCGTCATGCCCCATCAGGGGAGAAGAGATATTTATCACTTTTTACTTTACAGTAACCGATTATCCCACACACTTCAGTTAACCTTAGAATCTTCCGGTTACCATTAGTACTAGTATAATCCTTGTGTTTTGAAAAGGCAAATTGATGACAATAAGGACTTTTTGTGTATTTTGTATGACTCTGCTGGCTGGGTAGTGAAAAGGCTTCAAGGCTTCAGGCGGAAGTGGAGTGGGGTAGGCGCGCGGAGCGGGTGATGTCCGGAGCAGCCAGCCGATGTGGTGCGGGGGTCGTACCCGTGGTTTAAGGCATAGATACGTCCAGTCTGGATAGCGGCGGCCACACCCTGATTTTCACCATGGCTGACCACCAGGGCACCTTTTGCCGTGGCAATCGCAGCAGTGCTATCCTCAGAGCCATCGTCGACAACCAGGACATCCAGAGAAGGATATTCGCTGGTTATCCTGCCCAACACATCCCCGATGGTTGCTTCCTCATCCCTGGCCGGCATAACTACAAGGACTCTGCGGCCGTTCATTTCACCCTCACCTTACTCCTCTCCCTTCGAGGGAGAGGAGATTGCAATGTCAGACTGCGACCTCTCGAAATAAGCTATGGTTCCGGGCAACCCCTTCTGCAGGCTATACTCTGGTTTGAAACCTAACAGCTTGTTGGATTTTGAGACATCTGCCGCAGAGTATTTGATATCACCAGGCTGAGGC
>SDBS01001630.1_pt1 | contig 22719 bp, 33 predicted proteins | sample 2277091 | NCBI WGS metagenome assembly SDBS01 (sample SAMN10404972, study PRJNA504765) | marine sediment metagenome | isolation source: marine sediment core GS10_PC15, 163 cmbsf | place: Arctic Ocean: Southern Knipovich Ridge | collected 2010
GAGGATCATGCCCAACGGGCTGTAATGCTGGCCGTTGCGATGCAGAAGAAAGTGGCGGAACTTAAAGAAGAATGGCTCCAGTACGGCCATGAACTGAGCATCGGCATCGGTCGGCAGATTTCCAGCAACGGCCGGGAACGGCGGTACTCGATTCAAGTTCTCCGAACGGACAGCGAAAACCGCCAACCTCGTCCGGGCAAACCGCCGCATACACCAGTCCTCAAAAAGCAGTACGGGCGGGCCTTTCTCACCTCACTGCCGGAAACGGTGAGAAGGGTGGGCCCGACTCGCTCCGTCCTCGAGGCCGTCGAGCCAAAAACGAACTCGGACAGCACCTTCCCCATGTTGATGTTGCCGGCCGCGCCCGCAAAGTTGACGGTGGTGGGGGTGGCGTTCACGATGTCCACGGAAGCCGCGGCTGACAGGATGCTGCTGGCCGCGCCTAGACTGAGGTCTCCCGCGAGGTTGAAGTCTCCCGTGAGGTCCATGTCGAAGGTCGCGCCCTGGTCCGTGAAGGTGAATCCAATGTTGAGCGCGGCATCCCGGAGCGATAGCTTGTTCGTCCCTGTGTTGTAGCCTAGCTGGAAGTCGCCCGGGGTCGAGGTGTCTCCACCGAACTCCACGTATTGATCGTCGAAGATCCGTAGGTCATCGGATACTTTATTCGTCGTCATGGCTTACTCGAATTCTCCAACCGTTTGCCGCTGTTGCAGCGGCACGATCCGGGACAGTATACCAGATTCGTCAAGGCTCGCTACCGTCACATAGTCGCGCCGCGCCAAATCGTATACCTGGAAGCACGTGTTGAACGGAAGCACAAGGGCGGGGCTCGTGGAATGCGCCTCGACAACCCCGTCGCTCTGCGGGGCGATGGCCGTGTACTTGATCTCCCCCGCCGTCACGTCAAGCTCGAGCCGCCGCACGCCCGCCACGGTGAAATAGATTGTCTTCTGGCCATTCCACGCGGCCACATCAACCGGGTCATCCCCCGACGCCCCGGATATCGCCTCTTGCACGAACCCGAATGTGGTCCACATGCCGATGTTCTCGGGCCGGTTGGCGTCGAAGCGAAAGCGAAGCACCTCGAGGAGCCCCGCCCATAGCGAAGTCTTCCCGTCCGACAGCCGCCATTCGATGCTGTTCCCCGCGTCAATGACAACCGTCCGGCTTACCGTGGGGGGCGTCATCGTCTGCCGGTGAGTTGTGCCAAGGAAGGTCCGCCCGAACTGCGCGGCAATGGGCGTCACGAGCGTGATGGTCAGGGTCGTGGCCGTCGTGTTCGTGGATTCCCCGCTGTCGCTTACCCGGAAGGTGGTCACAATCACCCGCAGCGTTTCGTTCTTTCCGTAGGGCCCGGCGGCCAACGTGTGCCGAAGCCGCTTCCCGGGCCTGGCCAGGTTGGTTGCCACGGTTCCCATCGTCACCTGGACAGGGGTATCCACTCCCGGCACGGGGTCTGTCCCGTCGCCCGAGACGTAGATCTGGAACGTATCAGCCGGGCTGGCGTCGTTGGCCGCAGAGTAGATCGCCTCGACGCGCACTTCCCCGCCGCCGAGTTCCGTGACGGCCACCTCAGTGGGCGCGCTGGGATTGGCCACGACCTCGTCGCCGGCTGTGTCGATCGTCACCGTGCGTGACCACTCGTTCAAGCTCGGAAGGTCGTATCGATCGCGGAAGAGGACGGTCGTGCGGTATTCCCGGGTTCCGCCACCGGGTGGCGTGAGAGCAAAGTTGAAGGGGAGGGTGGCGCTCGTGGCGTCCGGGGCCGCCGTCAAGTCCGGGTCCGCGCCATCGACGCCGGCGTATAGCTCGTAGCCTTCGATGGTGGTATCGGCTACCCGGTGAAGGGCGCCGACGGTGTTCGTGTATCCAGTACCCCCGGCGGTCCAGGAATATTCGATTCTGTTCTCTTGCTTGGCGGCCACGACCGCGCCGGCGGGAATCTCCCTGTGTTTCCACAGGCCGAAGTCATCGCCCGCGCTCATGGATCCGATGTCGAGCCCCGTGCTTTCCGTGATACCCGTGTCCCATGCCACCGCCGCCGGGGCCGTGGATTCGTTGGCTATAACCTGGATATCACCCCCGGCGCCCGGGGCTTCCTTGGCGATCCGCAGGCCAGGGACGCTGTCAATCAGGTCATCGGCCGCCCCGCCACCTGCCGCCGTCCCGAGCAATCCCCGGAAGGCCGCGCCCGAAATCGTGAGGACGGTGTCCGTCCGCTCCGTGTAGTAGACGATCTCCCGGGTAGCGAGCGCCGCCGTCCGGATGTGCGCCCACCCCACGAGAGGCCAGTCCGCGAAGCTGTCCGTCGTGGCGATGGTTCCTGCCCCTGCCCCGGGCAGTTGGGTCGTGTCGCTCGTTGCTTGCGTGGCGAGCGTCGATATCCACACTTTCAGCACTGTGAGATCTTGTGTCCCGTGGGCACTGAACATCTCGCCCCGGTACGTGTTGTTGCCGGCCACCCGCTCGGCGTTCGTGACGATGTCCATCCCGAGGCCGGTCCCGTATGCCTTGACGAATTCGAGACTGACCTCCCCCGTCAGGGCCGTCGAGCCGTCCCGCTCTACCCGAATGGCCTTGTCGTCATCCGTGCCGCCCTCGAGGGTCTTGAACTCCCCGTCGGCTATGGCCACAGCCGCGCCTTCTGTGCCGCCGGGGGGCGTGAACAGAAGATCCCCGTCCTCGTTGGCCCTGATACTTCCCGCCCCTTCCCCGCACGCCCCGGACACATGGCGGAATATCACGGGGGGGATAGGGTTCGTCACGATTACGTCAAGCTCGGGCTCTTGCGTGGCGCTCCGGAATCCCCCGAGGGATGCGTCGCCGTCCTCTTGCGTCCAGCCTGTAGCTTGGGCGCCCGTGTAGTAGAGGCCGAGGGATTGGGCGTTTGTGCGGTCGTTAGGCACGGGCCGAGATCACCAGGTTCGGTTTGACGTAGTCGGAGTCGATTCGTGGGGGGTCCGGGTTGCGCACGTGCTCGGCCACTGTGAATGCCCGGGCGTTCCCTTCGTTGCCTACCTGGTCGAGGGCCACGACGCGCCAGAGAAGCTCCTCGCCGTCCGTCTGCGGGCGGGTCGTGTGCCGGTAATACCCGCGCCCTTCCTCTATGGCGATCTGTCGCGTCACCCATGCCGCGCCCGTCCACTCTTGAATCAGGTAGAGGTCTACGCTGTCGGCTTCCTCGGAATGCCACTGGAGGGTCAAGCCCGGGGGCCATTGGACGTTCTGCGCATCTTCCGTATCGGCCACGTCGCGCACCTCGAGGGCGGGCGGTTCTTCGCTGTCGTCACCCGAGACGATGAGGGACGTGTCGGTGGTTTGATTCAGGATGAGATCGCCCTCGTTCCACACGTCGAATGGCGCGGTTCCGCTCCAGGTGTACTGCCAGGATTGGGGGGCGGTTTGGATTATGTCTGTGATTGTTGCCATTTATCCCCCGTGCTGACCTACCGCTATGATGCCCAGCGTGGCGGATTGCGCAACACCATAGAGGTCTGCCCCGGAATCCCAGAACCATGTTATTGATTGATCAGAGTCGAGGATCTTCCAAAGAGACGCGAAGTCATCTGGAACATGAAAATCCTGATTCCTGAATCCCCCAACATAAACATTGCCGGAATCATAATCAATTCCCCGCATGCCAACTGCCCCACCCCCAAGATCAAGCGACCAAACTCCAGCTCCCCCGGCCCCTATCTTGAAGACTTGATCCGTGAACCCAGTCAACTCTTCAGAAACCGCCCACGAATCCGTTCCATCCGTCGTTAATCCTCTTACGCGAACAGTACCAACGCCTGCTTCTTGCCATCCCCACACGCGGACACCATTTGTGAGCTTAGCAACTTCCCATCCAGCCACTTCTTGCCGGATTCCACCTACCCACGAATCTGCGCCTGAAACAGCAAGAGCCCAAGGAACATTTGTCCATCTATTAAACAAAGGGTCTCCCACAGTTGGCCATTCCCACACAACCGCCCCGGACGCGTCTATCTTATGTGCTCGCGCTTTATGAGCGATTGGCTGTCCTATGTATACATTTATTCCGGCGACTTGGACTGTCCCGTCTCCCGCGGTTGCGACTGCCTGCGTTCTCATAGAACCAATACCCCAAACCCATACCAATGAACCATCGGAAGCGTTGAGTTTCCAGAGCGCGGGAAAAGTGCCGTCAGTGCCGTCCCAATTGTTGGTCGATATTCCGCCTACCCACACAAAATCAGCATCAGCCGCAATAGAAACCGCGCCTTCCCCGGCTCTTGTTCCTGTATCATATGACCATACTACATTACCAGACGAATCGAGCTTCCATACTGTGGCCAGCGATCCGTCAGTCCCCTTCCACACATTCGATTGCTCACCACACACGTAGACACTATTCCCGAAGGTTGTGACGCCGTTTATATCGTTACTTCCGTCAACGTCACTGTCCCAGCTCCACAAAGGAGTCCCGCCCTCGCTCAGTCGCCAGACGTTTCCGCGGTCAATGCCGCCGAACGCCTGGAGGCCGTCTGCGATAAACCCCTGTAGTCCGTCTGCGTTAAATCCCTGGAGAACCATTACGCCTCCTTCGCCCAGTGCCGCCCGCAGGTATTCATGTCTTCCCAGAAGCGGCCTTCGCCGTTCACCCCCCCCTGCGCCCGAATGATTTCCCCGACGAAGTACATGGGCGTCATCACTTGCGTCACGCTCTGTACGCCATCGTCAGCCACGCGCTTGTAATAGGCGCTGTTGTCGACATCACTATATGTGTACTCGATTGCCTGGCCGGTCGGGTAGGTTATCGTGTTTCCGTCGAAGGGAAAGCGACGAAGCATGAAGGGCTTCGCAACGACAACCTGATCAGATTGCGTGTCTGTAACGGGATTGTATCGATTGCAGGTCACTGTGTCATCGTGGCCGACGCCGGCGAATGTGATGATGGCGAAGATGGTCTTTGGCGCATTCACCGTGTTCGGGGCCACGTTCTTGATTATGACTTGGTTCCCGGAGTACTCGACCTCGATCCCGTTGCCGCCAATGAGGACGATCTGTGGGGCCTGCTGGACTTCGTTTAGGCGGGCCGCCGTTATCGTATCGCCAGGCGACCAGGGGGGGAGATCGTTGAATCGCTGGCCCATTAGATTGGGAACTCTATGTTGAAGTCCAGCTCCGGATACCAGAAGACGCTGAAGAACCCGACGCCGTCGACGAGGTTGATCGGGGGCCCTCCCTGCGTGGGGCGGGCATCATTGAATATCGCCTCGGGTTGCTGCCCAAGGTAATCGAACTCGAAGCTGAACTCGAAATTCCACGTCGGGATCGCGAGGCTCAAGTCAAGGGCAGAGAACGCTACCCGCGTACACAGCCATGTTCCCGGGGGATTGCCTGCCCAGAATGCGGCGTTGACCGTGCCTGTCCAGAAACGCGATATGTTGTCCGGGTAGCTCGCCTGAATCACGCCCGCGTTGCTCAGTGTGGTCTTAGGCCGCTGGACATTGATCACACCGGTCTGGTTGATTGTCTGTCCACCCAACTCGATATCGCTTGAGGGGTAGGTATGGCTCACGACGATCTCTTCGCCAAAGAAGTTGACGCGGCTCCGGTCTTGCTGAAGCGTCGTGTCGCCCCGCCACACAAAGCCGAGATCGTTGCCTGAACCATCCTGCCGGGGAAGAAGCCGCCACGCGCCGCCGCCCTTGGCCCTGTACTCAAGATCTATTTCTACCTTGCTTGGGTTCGCCTGGTCGAATACCCGGGGGGCTCGCTTCACGAGCACGAGGTTGTCGAAGCCCGGGAGAGAGTCGCCTGCTTGGGGGACGCCAGCGTCGTCTAGCGCCTCCATGAGCACGCCGAAGTCTTGTGTGGCGAGACCCGTCACGAAGGCGCGGCGTTGAAGGGAAACAATCGTGCCGCCCCGCTCCTCCGCGCTGAGCGTCCTTATGTCGAGGGTGACGGATGCCATGGCTACCCCGCTCGGGCCGTCATGTTGGCGAGGTTCATGCTGATGTTGGTCAGGATGCGATTCGTTGCGCTGAGCTGGTTGTCCTTGACGATCTGAACGCCGCGAGGGCCAGGCGTGACGCCCTGTGGCCTTGCGCGGGCCTCCTGTATGGCGCGCTGCTGGGCCTCGGCTTGGCGCGCTCTGTCGGCACGGCCCTGCTCGATAAACCCGAGCCCCTCCTCCCGTCCTTTACCGAGCGACGCGATGATATCGACCATGCGCTTGACTTCGTTGGCGATCTTCGTGAACGCCTCGCCGGCGAATACCTCTTGACGTCCCACGGATTGCTTGATGTTCTCGGCGATCTTGTTGAGCGCGTCGGGTGGGCCCATCGCGGCCTGCCTTTCAATCGCTTGCCGTTCGGGCTGTCGTGTTACCCGTTCCGCCCGCTGCCTTGCGGCGATACCGTTGAGCGCAAGGAGGGCAACCTTGCCTTGGGCGAATTCCCCGATGCCTTTCAGCTTGTCGAGGAGACTGGCCTGCTTCTCCATCTCTCCGGTAGTCGCGCGTTCTGTGTTGAACCGTTCCTCGGACGCCTTCTTGATTTCGTCGAGGAGGGTCTTGATCCTGACGCGGAAACCTGTCTCGCGATCCGATCTCGCGTCGCCGCCGATGTCTCTGAGTAGTTTCGATATGCGCTCTTGCGCGAGACGCGCAGACTCTTCGGCGCCTTCCCTCGACGCGTCAGCCCACTTCTTCACAGTCTCCTTGATGGCTAATCCGTTGCTAGCTTTCTTGAGCGCCGCCTGTAGATCGCCTGGAATCTTGTCAATTCGTGCTGCCGCATCTTCGATGCCGAGTGTATCGATCGCAAATTTAGCAGGCTTGTCAGAAAACACGTTGAACGTGCTGTCTGCTATCTTGTTCATGGCTTTGTTGAAGTCTTCAAGGGCCTTCTCTGTCTCCCTAAAAAACTCTCCGATTCCTATCGCATCGGCGCCCTTTGTCGTGAGCGCGTCGAGTTCTCTTTTTATGTCTGCGGCGGCGGCATCGACCCTCCCGGGCAACCGTTCAAGTTGTCCTATTCCAACATTGACGCCTTCTAGAAAATTGGCCGTGAACCTACTGACGGCTGCGGCCGCAACATCCACCGCCGCAGGAAAGATCTGAAACCCTTTAATCACGCGCACGACTCCATCCCGAATCAGGTCCGTCATGGCAACCATTGTTGCCATGCCCTCGAAGGATAGTTTCGCGGCCTTGTCTATCTTGTCGCCCATCTTCTCGCCAGCGAGACCGCCTTCTACGAGCTTTTCAACCATGACCGTCAACGCGGGGGCCAACTTGATAGCCAGCTGAAACGTGGCTCCCTTGATGATGTTCTGTATATCCGTAAATGAATCGTTCGCCTGCTCGACCTTCGCCGCGTCGATACGGCTCAGCGCAAGCCCGAACCGCTCGGCGTCCGCGAATGCCTTCTCTAGGCCTTCCTGCCCAAGCGCCAGCGTATTGATGAGCGCCACGCCCTCGGAGTCGAACAACTTGAACCCGAGCCGCACGCGGTCGGCCTGGTTCGTCACCTTCTCCATGGCCTTGGCGATCTCGAGGAATTGGCCGGCGGGACTGAGGCGGTTGAGGGCCTTTGCCTCGAGGCCGAGTTCCTTGATGGCCGCCTTAGCCTCTCCAGTGTCTCGCGCCGCCTCACTCATCCGCCGCGTCATGCGCTGGATGCCCATCTGCATCTGCGCAATCGGGACGCCGCTTCTTTCCGCCGCGATACCCATGGCCGCGAGATCTTCCGTGGCGATGCCCAGCTTATCGGAGGTCTTGGCGAGGGCGTCGATGGCGGTGAATGCGTTCTTGGCGAGGATGATTAGCCCGCCGCCCGTGGCCGCCGCCGCGAGGAGGCCGGTGAATCGGAGGAGTTTCCTGGATGCCACGTCGATGCCCTTCGAGAACCTGCGCACGGGGCGACGGGCCTTGCGCATGTTGCTCGTGAATTTGCCGGTCTTGGCAACGAGGCTGACCGATAATGTGGCGATGCTGGCCATTAGGTTGGTGTGGGGACGCTCTCCTCTATCCAGACTTTGTAATCGTGCGAGGCGCGCTTGATGCGACGGTCGCTGGAATCGTCGGGCTGAACGCTATCGGTGTTGTCATTCTCGAGGAAGAGTTGCTTGAATGTAACCGTATTGCCCGCGCCAACCGTCACCGTCCCCGTGAATCCATCCAGGGCAATGCGGGCCTTGTTGGCCAGGTCCAGCACGACAGCCCACGTCTTGGCGTAGAAGTCCACCTGTATGCGTGGGTGGGTCCATCCCGACGCCCCGCCCATGTGATGCTCGTGGGGGGCGTCAACGCGCATCAGTGTGTAGTATGGGAGCGGGGCGTCCTCAGGAGGGTCCCCCATGGAGCCGCGCGTTGTGATGGCCGCCACGTCGCTGTCTGCCCGAAGACGAAACCGAATCCCCTCCTCTGCCGTGGCCATCAGCCGGCCCCTTGGCTTCGCTTGAGGTTGGCCTCGTGTATGGCGAATTGCGTCTTCAGCTTCATAAGGATCTCGTTCTGCGATTGCACGCGGGTGGGTTCGGCGGTGGGCTCTTCTTCCTCATCTTCGCCCGTGGCCATCAAGAGAGGGCAAGCCGGCATGGCCCGGGCCTCCGTTTCCTGTATGGCATCATAGGCCCGCTGCTCTGCAAACTCCCTGGCGTCAACTGTCAACTTCGTCTCGCGAATCGTGCGCCCTAACTTTCGACTGAGTTCGATCCAGTAGAGGTGGTCGGGGCGCTGTCGGAGTTTTCCTCCAACTCCTTTTTGTCTTCGGCCGCAAGCCGATTCCACGCGAATGCTTCGTCGAATAGCTTGTCGAGAACCGGGGCCGACCTCGTGAGCAGGACCTCGCCGTCATCGTCACCAAATATCCGTTGGCCGTTCTCGTCGCCGATGGTTCGCAACAGAACAAAGGCTCGCACCCCACTAACCGTGCTCGCCCTTCTTTCTCCATCCGATCCCTCTACTTCTTCGGTGGCCTTGAATACGAACTCTTGCCATTCCTCAAGCTCATGTCCGGACATGGCAAGGATATGGACTGTCCCTCCCCATTCCGGAACTTCAACTGGTTTTGATTTGCGATCCTTCGCCGCCAGGATCGCTTCTCTCGTCAGGCCCATCTTTCCTCCTTCGCCGCAATGCGGCATTCTATGATACGGTCAGCGCCCCGGAGAGTTTCACCGTTGCGTCGAAAGTCATCATGTCACCCATGGGGGCGCCGGGGCTGAAGCCAGTCATGAAGCCGTCGGCCGCCCACCTGCTTCCTGCTCCGTCCCCAGCCCAATCGATCGTTACCGTCTCGACGGCCGCTCCGCCGGTGATTGGCGGATCGAGGGCGCCTGCGTGGTGGCCGGAATAGGTGATCTCCCCCGCGTCGGACAAATCATCCGGAACGAAGGTCATATCGAGGGCGGTCAACATGCTCGATGTGCTGATTGACCCCCTCGAAAGCGAGACTCCATTGATCGCTGTAATGACTCCCGCGAATCCCGACGTACCAAAAACAATCGTTGTCCCATTACCTGGCCCAACAGCCATGGCTCGATCTCCTTGTAGGCCCTACGTTCTATGTCACGGCGAGCGCGCCAGTCAGCTTGACGGTGCAATCGAAAGTCATCATGTCACCCATGGGGGCGCCGGGAGAGTATCCGGTCATGAAGCCCGAGAATCCCCACTTGTTCGATATTCCATCCCCCGCCCAATCGATCACAATCGTCTCGGGCGCAGTGCCTCCCGTGATGGGCGGGTCAAGCGCGCCGCTGTGGTGTCCCGAATACGTGACCTCCCCGGAGTCCGATAGATCGTCCGGGAGGAAGGTCATGTCAGCGGTCGTGGCCATGCTGCTCGAAGCAATGGAGCCGCGCGACAGAGACACGCCATTGACGGCGGTGATGACGGCTGCGAATACCGAAGTCCCGAAGGTGATGGTGGTTTTGTTTCCTGGTCCTACGGCCATGGGTCACGCTCCTATCAGGCCCTGCTTGTCTTCTCTCTGCCAAACCTCTCGAGGCCGGCGCGTATCTGCGTCTTGAAAATGGAAAGTACTCGACCTTTGTTATTGTCCAGCGAGGGACGCATGAATGGGCGCCCAGCGAATCCCGGATGTCTCACCGTCATGAATCCGAGCGCCTTCCGGATCGTGTGCGGCCTCACCATGAACTCAACAAGGTGGGCGTACTTCAGGGGATCCCGAAAGACCTTCCGTGTCGCTTCGCCTGTCCTGAATGCGCGGGTGAACGGATTGAGTCTCGTGCCGACCAGCTCCCGGAAGCCTTTGCGCGGCCCGACGATTGTGACTACGACGCCGCTTCGCCTGTAGGTCTTTGTCCTCTTTCCGATGGATCGCGCGAGCGTTCCCGTGTCGGCTACCGCGCGGGCCCTTTGCCTTGCTTCCTTAGCCACGGGCGTCATCGACATGGCCGCGGCCTTGCGTGTCGTTTTCCGGAAGATGTCGTCGGGTAGCTGCTTGAGTTTGCGCTCAAGCGCCTTGTCTCCGAACAATGTCATCCCGTCAGCCATCAAGGGGTCTCCGAGCAAACACACGCGATCTCTATGCGCAGGCCTTCAACGTCGGGGGCTGCGCTTATGTAGAATTCCTTGTACATCTGGACTGTCGCTCCATTGCTATGGACGGCGCCCGTGGTCCCGAAGGCCGCGCGCGCTACCGTGATACTCGTTGTCCCCTGTCCCGCCGTCACCCACATGAACTCCGAACCCACGAGGATCGCATGGGGCGCCCGCGTCGATGCGCCGAAGGCAGAGGACAGCGTGACCGCCGTGCCGTCCGTGGTGGCGATGGCCGCGCCGAGCGTTGTCGCCTCGAGCGGGACCAGGAATCGCTTTTCAACTGTGACGCCATTCCGGAAGCGTATGTCGATCTGCGTCGTGGCGTCGGGCGTTATTTGCTGTGCCAGAAGCCGCTCGCGCCCACTCAGTTCGTTGACGCGGGCCCAGAGCGTGGCGTCGCTTGTCCAGTTCGCCGGGTCTGTCGGGTCGGTCTCGCCGAAGGTGTTGACGGTATCGGCGAATGACTGAAGGACAACCCGGCGGTTATACTTTCCGGCCCTGGGCATGTCACGACCCTACCGACGCTTCCTTCGTGATCTTCTTGGCATCCGCGAGGATGTCGGGAGTGATACCCTCTGTCGCGACGGCTATCCCTGACTTCGCGTATCTCCGGGCAAGCGCCGGGGGCATATGGACGATCTGGCCATCGTCGCGGAGAAACGGCACGGCCGCATACCGCCTCGACGAGCCGGATAGTTTGGCCTTCGCGTTCTCGATCCTGGCCTTGCGTTCTGCTTCTTCCGGACTCATGGGCTCCGTGCCGAGGACGCCGCGCTCGTCTTCTTCCTTGGCCGCATCCGGGTCTTTCCATGCGACGCGCTTCTCTGTTCCGTCGCCCATCGGCAACCCCACCGCCATCAGAATCAGCATCTCAACCTTTTTATGTTCGGCCATCACCATGCCTCCCGTGTTGCTTCGCTACTCATCAACGCCTTCACGGCGAATTCGATTTCCTTTGAGATCGTCCCTGTCAGCACAGCCTCGCGATCCAAATACCAGTGGCCCACAAGCAAGAGCAGGGCCTCCACCACGCTCGCCGGAACGCTGCCCTCTGTTGTGTTATCCCATTCCGTGGCCCCATATCCAGCGACGAATGTGATTGTCACTGCCGCGAGCCGCCCGACCTCCGTTGCGGGCCATACTTCATCGGGCTCGAACACAACGCGCCCGGGCCTGGAGTTCACATCCACCTGATACTTCGAGGAGTCAAGTGTTTGCGTATCCCCTGCCTCGTCCTCGTAGGCGATGCTCGTGATGGACTGAAGCGGGGGTCGCGGGATCTCAACGATGCCCGAGGGGAACCAATCAAGATGCATTCCCCAGGTCTGCGTCATCAGCGCCATCTTGTAGGCGTTCTCGATGTAGGCGCGGGCAGCTACGAGGTTGCGCGTGAGCAACCCGTCCTCGTCGTCATGGTCGACGCGGACATGCGTCTTCACGTCGGCCAGGAGGATAGGCTCGACCGTTGGGTCGAGGGTTCGGTTGAGGGCTGTGGATTCTAGGAGGGACATGCGCTACGGTTTCACCTTCATTTTCACAAGAGGGACCGCGCCCTGGATAACCTGCCGCGTCTTCTCTTCCTTGATCATCCTCGCCTTTTCTCTCTTCCTGTGTGCTTCCACGAACAGTCGAGGATCGGCATATATCGAACTCATGCCTTCGGCTTTCCTTTGGCCTTCGGCTTCGGCTTCGCGGGCGCGGCTTCCGGCTCGTCCTCTTCCGGAGGCCCAGAAACGCCCGGCCATTTCGCCTTCGCGCCCGGATCAGATGTCCACCGCTTCGCCCTGTCCGGGCTTACTTCGATCACGTCGCCTTTAGCGCCGACGCCCTGCTCGTCTCCGAGTAGTTCAATCTTGACCTTAACCATATCGCCTCCTTACCAGGGCTTGAGGTAGAACAACGTAACCACTCCGTCTTTCGCTGCGCCCGCCGCGCTCACGCTAATGGTGAGAGGGCTATTGAACGCAGGATAGGCCGCCGTATTCGTGGCGCTGGCCTGAATGTTGAAGTAGACCTCTTCCGTGTTCGCCGTGTCCCGGGCCAAGAGATCGTCGTGTGAGTTCCCGAGGACGTTGACACCGTCGTCATCTGTGACGATGACGTTGTAGTTGTCGGAGGGCGCGACCGCTCCCGGGTTCGTCTGTCCCTTGATCAGGAACCCGCCGAGCTTCTTGGTTGTCCCCGACGCCAATTGCGCGCCGTCACTGGTCCACGTCGCAATAACCTTCCGGATCGGGCCTTCGTCATCGTACTCAAACGTCATCCCCATAGAATCAACTCCTTAGCGGCCAGCGCCGCCGGGCCTGTTGGCAGCGCCGGCCATTCCTCGCCACAGTAGCGGGCGCGGAAAGTTATCGGTTTTGCCAGGCCCGAATGTAATCGATCCTCGCCACGTTCGTCGATCCCTCACGATTGATAAAGCCGGCGTAGACGGTGAGGGGGGTGGTGGTCGTAATGCCAGTCGCCTGCGAGCCGACAGAAGTCCCATCAATCAAGAATCTGCAAGTCCCGTCGGTGCTCACGTCAATTCGATAGACGTGATAGGCGCCATCTCTAAGTAATGTATTGCTCCCGAGCACGGTGCCGTCTGTGTCGGCCTTCACAGCCACCGCCAGCGCCCGGGCGTTCGTGTCGGGGTCCATAAACCAGACCGCGCAATTCGAGGCGTTCGATGTCAGCGTTGGCGTGTTGAACGTAACTGGGAGCTTATCCGCCCCTTCGGTCTTGGCATCCGTCACGCCGAAATTGAAACCAGTGCCGCTAACATCGGCCAGTAGTAGTCGCGCCTCAACCGATACGGCCTTATCCGCCCGCCACGTGAGGGGCCACGCAATCTCGACATTATCGTCATTAGCCGCGCCCGTCGTTGCGGTTGCAATGCCGTTGACGAATTCCGTGATATCGAAGGTCCCGCCGTTCACCGCCGTGACTGTGTACCAGTTCGTCTCGTCGATGGCGAGCCCCGTGAACTCATCGAGGCGCGACACTGGAGACAGGGGCAGGATGCTCTCGCTTGTTGCCAGATCGTAGAAGATGAGATTCTGCGGCTGATTGGCGCGCCGCTCCGAGCTGCTCTGACCAAACGCACACGGAATGAGCAATGCGCAAACGAGGACGATAATACTCCATCGTTTCATGATGTGCCTTTCAATCCGACGCCCGGGGCCGTGTCGCGACCCCGGGCCTGTCGGGAGTTGTCGTTACGCTACCACGTCGGCTGTGAGGTTGAGGGTCGAACGCTTCGCGACGCGGTTATACGTCACGACGGCCTCGTCGCCTGCGTTATCCATCGTCACGACGGCCGTCACATACCTGAGCTGGCCGGTGCTGCTGGTCTCCTCCTGCCGGATTTCCTCGGCAGTGCAGGAAAGCACCAGATGGTCTTCGATGGCGTCAGGCGGGGATCCTACGGCGTGGACTTTGATCGTCGCATCCGTGCCTCCTCCCGCGCTGTCGCTGTTGGCGATGATGGTGAAGGCGTCCGGCCCCGCCCCGCCCAAGACGGAGGTCATGACCATGATGCCGATCTCCGAGTAGTCTCTCATGTCCACCCAAGAAACTTCAGTCGGGTTGGTGTCATCCGGATCCACCTCGAACATCTGGATCAGGTGGTTCGCGAATAGGTGCTGACTCGCTTGAGCACTTGCCATGATTCTGTTCCTTATCGTTTGGCCGGGCGCTCGTCGCGCCCGACCGCTTCGTTTCGGTTAGACGCGCGCGGCAAGCCCAACGATGGGGCTTCTCGTTGCGCCGTTCAGTGGCGTCAACACGGAAGTCCACCACGGGAGGCCAGCGTTACGCATCCAGAACTTGAATGCGCGCTCATGCTCGGCGAACCGCACATGGATGGACTCAGCGGACTGCAACGGCTGCAACAGTCCCTCGAGGTATTCCTTCCAGTTCACGAGGATGATATCGTTCGCATCCCCGAGGGTCGCCACGTACTCCGAGAAGACCAGGGGCCTGCCCATCAGGGAATCCGGGATGTCTTGTCTGGCGTCGGTCTGCCACAAGAGTTGGCCTCCGGTGCCCACGGCTTCGTTCAGAGTGCCAAGTTTTGGAATAGTGTCGTGATTGGCCATCCAGATCGCGTTTTCGTACCCCCACGCCCTGGAGCGCATCTTGAGGATATTCGCGTGTCGGAGGGTGTTCGCGGCCTGACCGTCTTCCTTCGCCACAGTGATCAGCGCCGGGCTATTGAGGACGCCAAGATATTCCCCGACCCCCGTCCCGTTCAGCCTCTCCTGTAGGATCACGCTCGTGAACTCTTCCGAGAAACTAGAAGCGATCATCGAGACAAAGGAAATGAGCGAATCGGTGAGGATCTCTTCCGTGGCATAACTGAAGCCAAAAAGGGAATTAGCCTGGAGCTTGATCTGCTCGACTTGCATCCTGCTGGCCGTGGCCGCCGCCGTCTCCGCCTTACGCGTAACCGTGAATCCACCGGTGACGCTCGTCGAATGATCCTTGTCCACGCGCGCAGGAATCGGGATGCTTGGCGACTCCATGGGAATCTTGGTCGTCAGGGCCGCGGTAGGGTCGGGCTCCGGGTCGAGCTTCAGCATGTTGGGACTGAATCCCTCCGGCACGAGAAACCCGCCATAGGCGTCCGAGTAAGTCCCGGCTTCGTCGCTCCCGGCGGTGGCCCCGATCTCCGTCTCGTGGTTACGGCCCATGAGATACTGAATGGCGTCGGGATTGAACATCGTCCGCGTGGGCCGCTTGAGGCCCATGGCCGCAACGTCCGCAAGGAACTGCCGCGGATGCTCATACCCTTTCTTCGGATCCTTCTCGAGGAGATTCTGGCCTACCTCGATCACGGTTGCAATCCCTGCGGCTTCGGCTAGCGCGGGGGAGTGGAGTGAAGTCTTCCTGCCTCGGCCTGCGTTTTGTCCGGCCTGGGCCGTGCGCGAGAATTCCCGGCGCCCTTCGTCTTCCTGTGCCTGGGCGATATCGACGTCGAGTCCTTCGATCTCCGCCTTGTTGGCGTCGAGCGCCGTTCGTTCGTCGTCCCCGAATCCGCGCTCCGCTGCCTCGGCCGCGTCGCAGATTGCTGTGTTCTTGGCGATGAGGGCGTCGCGTGCTTCGAGTAATGCCTGTAGGGTTTTCACCTTGTTTGTCTCCTGTCGTTTCTGCCGGCTGCGCAAAAGAAAAACGCGGGCTGCCGACAACCTAGGTTGTCAAACAGTCCGCGCTGAGTCTCTGCCAGCTACTTCGCTGTCGTCACGTCTCCCGCCTCAACCGAGTCTCGGCCGGCTTGTTGGCGATGCGTGGAGGCTATGTCTGTTGCAATTGTCCCCGGTCAATCGAGGATGCTTACTCCAATGCCCGGGACCTTACACGAAACGGGCGGGGATGTCAAGAGTTGATTTCGAGGCCCGCCAGTTCTCTCATCCCATGTGCTCACAGCCGCGCCCTCGCCCGTTCCCGTTCCGCCGCGGCATTCACCCGCTGCACACGCTTCGCCGCGGTCGTGAGGTCCGCCATGGCCTTGTCAAATGTCCCGACCTGGTCGATGAGGCCCAGGCCCTTCGCTTCCGCCGCGCCGAACATCCGGCCGTCTGCGATGGCCTTCACGTCGGACATGGGCATCTGGCGGCCATCCGCTACGCCCTTGAGGAAGAAGCTGTTGGCCGCGTCTACGCGCTTCTGTAGTTCGTCAAGCTGTGACTCTGTGACTTCCGTGCCGGCCGCGAGCTGTCCCTTGAATTCCCCTGTGGATATCACGTGGACCTTGATCCCGGCCATCTCTGCTGCCCCTGAACTGTCCTCGACGATGGCCACGGTCCCAATGCTACCCACCTCGCTTGTTGGGGTGGCCGTCACCCTTCCGGCCTGCACGGCGACCCATACGGCGGCGCTGGCGCCCTGGTCCTCGATGAATGCGTGGACGGGCTTTATGGCGCGGGCGTTGGTCACCTCGCCGGCGAAATCGGCGGTCCCTGCTACCGTGCCGCCGGGAGAGTCGAAGATCATCATGATGCCAGAAACATCCCCATTACGCGCCGCGATTCGCACGTTTTGGCGCTCTCTCACGGTCGAAGTCCCCCCGAAAGACGAATCGCCCTTTGTCATCTGGCCGTTGATGGAAATCAGGGCGATGCCATCTTCGGTCACGGGGAAGGCCCCCGAAGGGATGCGATCTTGTATTTCCTGTGCCGACAGCCGCGGGTACGTGCCGGCCTTCACTGCCGCCACCGCCGAGGCAAACCACCCCGGCTCGATCATCCACATCCCGATATGCTGCGCCGCGCATCGCTCAAAGTTCATGCCTACCTCCGGTCTTTCCTGGCCCACTGTTCACGAATCTTCTGGATTGCTTCGTCTTCCGTCAGGCCCTCGCATTCCTCAATCTCCATATCCCACTCTTCGCGGAGAAAGTCTATTCGGTCCCCGCTGGCCGACAATTCTAGATCATCCGCTTCGTCATAGATGTTGATCTGGACGCCGCCGCGTATGCCGGGAAATGCGTTGCTCTCCGTGAATCCAATCATCAGCGCATGGCCAACGAGCCTGATGCCTTGATCTATCGCGGCTTTCTTGATGGCCACGTCCTCACCATAGCACCATCCGTCCTCGAGGTCGGCGAATCCCGACAGGCGCGAGACGGTCTCGAACGCGCTCATTATGCAGCACATCTTGTGCCTGTCTCTGACGGCAACTACGTCAAGTGTGCTCGTGCAATCCCCGCCGGCAACTACGGTCATGGTGGTCATAGTCAATTGTCCGCCCCGATCTGTATCTTGCACTTCGGGCAGTGGTAGTAGTATCCGCTCATGAACATGAAGTAGATAAGGCCCGGTAGAAGAAAGAAGCAGCAGAGAATCAGCCCAACAAGAAAGCTGCCCCTCGCCTTCCTTCTCGGGCGCCCCTCATATCCACAGTTCGGATTCGGACAGATCATGCCATCGCCTCCGCCGGCATCACGTTTACCTTCGCAACGAGGGTACTGAGTTCTTCGCCGGCCTGCGCCGCCTTCGTGTGCGTCCAGGAATCCAGAAGCTCCTCGCCGGTCTCGAGGCTTACGTCCTGGGCATCCAGCATGGCGTCGATTGAATCCTGAATGTTCTTGTCAACCCACCGCTCCACGATGGCCGTGACCATGCCGTGGGCGTCTTCCGTGTCATTCAAGAGGGAAGCCATGGCGTGGCATGCTGGGCTGATGGCTTCCAGGATATGAGCCCGGTGGCCTGCGTAGAACTTCTCGAGGGATGCCGCGAATCCTTCGGGTTTGCCCACGTGCTTCCTGATGGCCGCCCCGACAGCCTTGACTTCCTTGCGCACGGGCCCCGCCGCCGCCGCCGCTATGGCCGTTGCTTGGCTTGTGCGTATGCGCTCGTCGGCTTCTGCTCGGCGGTCGATTCCGCGCCTGTCGTCTACTGGGCTTTCGAGGAGGCGGGAGACGGGGATCATGTTGGCCTCGACGTACCGCACGTCACCTTCGAGGCCAGCGGGATTCAGGTCCATGCTTTCGAGAATTATGTTCTGGGTAAAGACCCCGATCCGGAACATTGCGGTGTTCAGTTCTGATTGCGCCTTCGTGTCGCCTTGCTTTAGGGCTCGTATGGAATGCTTGAGTTGTAGGTTCTCCTCGCCGGGATTGTTGAGTAGCTTGCGCTTGGTCTCCTGTTCAATACGAACGAACCACGGAACCAATGCATCGTCAACGTGACTTCTCTCCGACGCTTCGATGTTGTTGAACGTGGCGCGAGACCAGTCGCCGAGCTTGTTCGGGTTCAGGCGCCCCCACCGTGCCATCTCCTGGACGTCAAACTCCATCGTCTGAATCCACTGCGCCTGGTCGGGAGGAATGGACATCTGTTGATGGGTTGCCCCGTCCTGAAGTATCGCAAATGACCCGGCCTTCTTTGCGCCGGCGTGCATCTCTTTCCATGACTTGCGAAAGTTCTTGAGTGCCGTTTCGCTTGCCGGGTTGGGAAACGAGATAATGCTCCCGAGCGTCGCGCCATTTCCAAAGAACGAAGATCCGAAGTCGCGTACGGCCATGGCCTTGCCGATTGACTCCGCGCCGATTTGCGCAAGCGAATAACCTGTCTGACCGTCACCCATTCCGTAAAGGTGAAACACGTCTTCATCAGGAAGCGTCGTCGGCTTGCCGATGTCATTGTGTATAACAAACATCTTTTCGTCAGGCACAAGATCAAAGCGTATTTCAACGCGCGAAGGGTGAATGGGGTGGAGCATGAACGGACGGCCTGCGCCGTCGCGTTCGATCTCTGCCACAGCCCCTCCCCACCCTGCCGCCCACTGGACCATTGTGCTGCGATATGTGATAGCGGTCATGTTGTTATTTGGCGCGACGTTCATCAAGAAGCTGACGTGATGTAGTGGGAGCGGCATGCGCTTCTGCTCTTCTCTCATAACAACAAGGGCGGGGACCTTGGCGGTATCTTCCCCGAGGATCCGGAGCATGTCGAAGTAGGCGGAGAGGCTGAGTGCGCTCTGAGGCGTGACCCGCGTTCCGGCTAGAGTCTTCCTGCCACCAGCGAAGTCAAGGAGCCACGAGACGGGGTTACTTAGATCGGTGACTTGGTTGGCCGAGAATACTTCCGGCAGCACTTCGGCGAATACGTTCATCTATTGCTCCGAAACCAAGGCCCTTTGAATTCTACCCAAAGCAAGGCGCCAACTGCAAACAAGCCCGCCCCGGGGTGAACATACATGCCGAGACCAATACCCACGGCAGAGAGGATTACCAGGAACGCGGTGGCGATTGTGATCTCTTTCCACTTCTCCGCCGCCTTCGCAATCAGTAGCGCGAGGAGGTAGGCGCCATAACGTGGCACGTACAGCGCGGCGAACGTCAGGCCCTTGTGATTCACTTCAATCCTCCTTTGCCGGCAAGTCATCGACCATGATCCCAATCGTCGGGCCGTCCCCGCCGTTCTTTCTCATGCGCCGTAGGATCTTCGCGTCCTTATCCCAGAAGAGCTTGGCCACGAACCAGCGATCCGCGTTCGTCTCGACTGTCAGGTTGAGCTTGCCTTCACGTACTATGAATCGCATTCCTCATCCTCCCATTCATCGTCAATATCCTCCGCGCTCCCGAAGGCCACGGTCCCATCCCATCCGGGAGGCTCTTCCTTGCGCGCCATGGAGCGGCCAAGGGCCATCACGGCAGAGACGAGGCCGTCAACGACCTGCACCTCGTCGCCATTCGGCTTCACAATCTTCATATTGTTGTGCTCGTCCGTCTTGACGCATGCGACCTGAGCCATTGCCTTCAGGATTGGGTTGTTGCCGTGGCGGAGTTGCTTGTTGATTACCAGCTCCAGAAACTTCTTGGTTGGCGCCGCCATAGAAAGAAAGCCTTGACCAAACTCTATCGGTTCGAATCCATCGTTTGCCAATCCGGTCATGAACTCATAGGCGGAGAAGAGGCGATCCACTGCCACCTCGGGGGCCGCACCTCGCTCACACGCAAAGCTGTAGTCCTTCGAGAGTTCGTTGACTCGGACGCGCACAGACGGGAAGTCCGTCACCTCTTCGTAGATTCCTTCTGTCAACTCAAGGAATCCGTCACGAGCCCACATGATGTAGTTGGTTCCATATTGAATATCTTTCTCGCGGGCCGACTTCCGGGGACACCAGAAGAAAGGGAGGATCGTATATTCTTCTCCGTCCCTAAAGAGCAGGGCAACTGCCGTCAAGTCGCTCACGGCCCCGAGGTCCACAGCCACCTCGCACGTCTGCCCCTTGAGCCGTTCCAACGCTTCGCGCCGCCACGCAATCGGATCCTCTGCGCCTTCTCCGCACGCATGCCACTTGTCCATCGGAAGCCAACTCGAGATCTGCTCCGTCCTGACGTTCAGGTGTAGGCGAAGGAACGAACCAAGGGCAGGCGGGCTGTTCTTGGCGAGATCACATGCGTCGTGCATGTCCTGCCACGAAAGAGACACGCCCAGGTTCGGGTTTGCGGTCTCCTTCCATCTCTCGGGAATCTCCCAGCCGAACTTGTCACCGTCTTCCGTTTCAATAATGGTCTCGGCTTCCTCTCGCGTCATGGCGTAGATCACAGGGAGGAAGGCGGGGTTCTTGATAATCCCGTCGCGTACCTTGATCGAGTAATCACATAGCTCGTTGCAAATACTGTCGGGACGCTCGTAGTCGCTCGTGGTCATATGGAACATGAGGGGCTGGACGCGGGCGCCCATGGCCGTCTTAAATGCTTCTATCAGCTTGCGGTTTGGCTGGGTGTGTGTTTCGTCATCCATGACCAGATGGGCGTTGGCTCCATGGGAGCCGCCCTCCTTGGCAGAGACGTACTTATAGGATGTGCGCGGATCCTCATTGAGTGTGATCGAATACTGAAACAGCTTGACCCGCTTTGACATCTCTTCGCAGTTTCGATGCATCTGTTTTACATGGCCATGCACGAGCTCCGCCTGATCGCGTTTGCTCGCCAAGGAATAGATCTGCGCGCCAGGCTCATTGTCTGTGTGCATGACCGCGCAGACAATAGCCGCGCCGAATGGGGTCTTGCCGTTCTTGCGCCCGACCATCATGAAGATCTCGCGGTAGCGGCGGGAACCGGCCTCGATGATCTCCTCGATGGCGCCGGTGTCAATGCCGCCTGCCTTATAGATGCGCGCGAGTTCGTCTCGCTGCTTCGGTAAGTATGGCCGCTTCCACCCGAAGACGTTTCCTACGATGGCCTGCTCCCACGGCTCGAGGATGAAGGGAAGACCGGACAGCTTGCCTTCGGTGTGTGTGACACATTCGTGGATGAAGTCGATCCGATGTTGCGCCGCGTCCTCGTCAAACCAGCAGTCCGCGATATGCTGCTCTCCGTCCAAGTCGTAGAAGGCGCAGCCCTCGGCGTCACGATAGGGATCGTAGCCGGGGATGAGGCGGATGACTTCGGTTAGGGGCTGGGCGGTGGCGGTGGTCATTCGATTTCCATGTACCAACAAAAGAGAACGAGAAAGATAAATCCGCATACGATACCAACGCAAACCGCGCGCGCATACCAGTGGGCAAGATATTCCAACTCGCGAAGCACATCACTAACTATCCAAGACGCCGCCTTCATATCCACCCCATCACCTGCCCAAAGACGAGAAGCCCGGACCAGATGAGGATGCCGATGATGGTGGCCAGGAGGGCGCGGTTGTCGTGCTTGTAGGGTGGCTCGTTGTGGTTCATGTCTTCCTCCTCACATCGGCGTAATGGTTGGCCCTGAAGTCATCAACATGATCACGAAGAGCATGACTGCGCCGATGACGATGCACGCGAGGACGGCAAGCACGTCAAGAGCAAACGTGACAAACTTCGATCCCTTACTCTGTGTCATCCCACTCAACTGAGATCCCTCCCTCTCTTGTTAGCTCGGCCTTCGTCTTGATACGTATGCCGCCCGAGAGCGGAACCCACGGGCCGCCGTTGACGCTGATGTATGGATCGCTGAGGATGCGGGGGGCGTCTGCCATCGGCGCGGGCTCTTCGACTTCGAGCGGGGGCTCGCGCCAGAGGGTTATGAAGCACGTGAAGATGACGGCGATCGAAACGAAGATGACGAAGGCCGCGACGAGGTCTGGCCTTCTGTCGCGGGGTTCGGGTTCGGTTGCGGTAGGGGGGCCAGGTACATCCGCCTGCCTTGATGGCTTCCAATAGAGCTGAGCCGCGAATGGGCCGAAGCCCTTTGGTGGATGTTGGAGATTTCCTTTCATCACATTCCTCCGAGGATGTAGCCGAGCGCCGCGACGGCCAGAAGCAACGCCAGTAGTGTTGCGAGGTATCGGGTGAGGCTTATTGGAACTGGATAGAAGACGGGTGCCTGCTTCTTACTTCGCAACATATCACGCGCCCAGAGGATGTTCTCCAGTGTCAGGGCTCCATCCCCCGGATCCCCCGTCTTGTATTCGTTCTCGTAACGGGCTTGGTCAAAGTCGTGTGGGCTGGCACCGCTTGTGCTTTGGGTCGAATACTGATTTCCTATACATGCCATCTCGTGCCCCTCCTCGCATTCCTCGACGGGCGTTCCGCAGTAGTGGCAGGTTGGCATGGGCGGGAGGTGGTCACTCATGGCTTCTTTCCTTGTGGGTGGATGCGTTCCTGGTAGCGGGCTTCGAGGATGCCGTCTGGCGCTCGGGTGATTGGGCCGAGGTGCGACTTCGGAATCCATCGCTGCTCCATTATTGTTCCGTGGCTGTCGGCAAATG
>SDBS01001631.1_pt1 | contig 22716 bp, 20 predicted proteins | sample 2277091 | NCBI WGS metagenome assembly SDBS01 (sample SAMN10404972, study PRJNA504765) | marine sediment metagenome | isolation source: marine sediment core GS10_PC15, 163 cmbsf | place: Arctic Ocean: Southern Knipovich Ridge | collected 2010
CATTTCCAGGTCACTCTCCATGCTTTTGAGTGCAAACTGGAACAAAATCCTCGTCTTGACAAGAATGTCCAACGCTGGGTCACTCTTAAAGGTATTCAAAATTATCCTCTCCCTTCAGGCAGTGCAAAGATCATCCGTTATCTGGAAGACCTCAAAAAACACAAGGAAAACAAAAATTGAGGCTGCCTTCTTTATCCGTGATGATACAGAGACTCTCCTCTATTTTACGGCTATAGGGAAATACATAGTGGTTGTTTTAGGGGCCGAAGATTTTACCGGAGCAAGAAATATATCAAAAGAAATTCAATTTAATACAGAATATTAAATATGGCGGACGCGGTTGCAACCAATTCGAACCGCTGCACAAATAACGGCTCAAATCAAAATCTACCCTGTCCGTCGCGTTTATTTGTATCAGAAATATTCCCAAAAAGCAAAAACACTACGTTTGTTGGGTATGTCATACGAACAAATAGCCATAAGCCTAAATATCAGTAGAAAAACCGTCATAAATGCTTATAAACATAAAATAAACTAAAGCTATTAAAACCCTAGATGGGCGGAGTGCTTTAATCGTTTTAACTGTGATAAGCTTCTTTCTAGGTATAAGTAGGTGCAAATTATTGTCATGAATTTGTAGCATCCACCAAAAGGATATTCTTATCTTTTTATTAAACACAAAACCGGGTAAAAACATGACGCTTAACCCAACATGGGTCTTTCACTTCTAGTAAAATATTTGTTAAATAATAAACCTTTTTATTTACTTCAATCGAATCAATATCAATAATGAGGTTTTTTAACTCATTACACTTTTGTTTATTTTTTTTTGAATAATGATTAATGGAATGATCAACAAAATTTATATAATCATTCAGTAATTTATAATTAAAATCCCGACAAATTTTTTCTATTAATTCAAAAGGGTAGTCTTCTTCGATAAAATCTCTTAATTCATCTGATAATTTTGTTTTAAGACCTGAAAGAAAAGATTTTAAACCTGATAGGTCGTTATTCTTAATCACTTTATCTATGTTCATCTTAGTAGTAAAAAATAAATAACCACCTAAACCAGATACGATTGTTAATAACCATTTATTTGATGTATTAAGAAATTTGAATTCTTCAGATATATTCATAGAAAATAAAACAATAGCAATTATGCTGTTAAAAATAAATAAAATGAAAAAATATTTCGATTTTAATGCCAACTCAATTTTTTTTGGATATTCTAGAAAAACTTCCAATAATGTTATAAATAAACTTATTAATAATATAAAGATTAAATAAAAAACAAATGGCATGACTACACCATATTATTCAATTCAAAAGGGAAATCTTACTACCATCAATTTTAATTATCCCTTCATTCTTCATTTTGTCTAATACTTTTTCATATTTACTTAGTTTAATTGGACTAATACTCTGAATAGTTTTGTAAGTTTCATACTTATCGAATTTTTCATTTTTATCTTTATTATATATTAAAATATTTTCTATTTTATTTTGCAAAATTAATTCTTCATTCAATTCTGTAGTACTCTCAACTTTATCAATCAATTCCTCAACAGTAAAAGAGTCTTTAATAATATAATCGGATGCACCTAATTTCATTGCATCCACTGCAATTTTCGCTTCATTGATTACTGATAACATTATTACTGGCAATTGTGGTTTATTTTTTTTTAACAATTTTAATAAATCTATACCAGCCGATTCGCTAAAACAATTATTCAAATCTGGCATTCTAATATCTAATATTACTAAATCATATTTTGAACTTAACAATTTTTTTTTGCCTTCAATACTGTTTGAAGCAGAATCTAATGTATATTCACTATCATGAAAAATATCGAAAAATTCTTCTCGTATAATTTTTTCATCATCAATTAGTAATATACTTTTTTTTCCCATAATACATTCCTATTTAAAATAGAGAAAAAACATATTTTGACTTTTGATAAAATATAGTTTCATTTTATTGGAAATTTTAATGAAATTGTCGTCCCAGCGTCAACTTGTGTTTTCTTAATATTTATATTTCCTCCAAGGTCTTCCATCATTCTTTTACAAAAATAAAGACCAACTCCACTTCCTCTATCAGCTCCTTTTGTAGTAAAAAATGGTTTGAAGATTTTATCCAAATCTTGTTTCTCAATCCCGCATCCATTATCTTTAATATCGATAATGAAATAATCATCAGCTATACATGTTTTAATATAAATTATTCCGGGAAAATGTTTTTCATGATCAGGCTGTAAAGTATCTTTATCTTCAATTGCTTGGGCAGCATTTTTAATGAGATAGCCTATAACACGTTTTATAATTTTTTCATCAGCAACAATTATTTGGGAATCTTGATCCGCACTAAAATTAATTTCTATCTGATCATATTCATTTTTACTTTTTTTAATTACTTCACTCAAAATAGTAATGATGTTTATTGGTTGCTTATACACACTTCCATCGATTAAATCCGATTTTATTGAACGAGTTTGTTCAGCTCCATCCTTAATGATTTCAATATTTCTTATAATTTTATTATAATTGTTCTCATCTATTTTTTTTTGGGAATATAATTCAATTATTATTTTTGAAATTTCATTAATTCTTCTCCAAATAGGGCTAATTTTATTGCCAATTAAATGAACAGTTTCAGTTGTAATTGAAGCAAGATTTTTCCATTGTCTTGCTTCCTGTAACTCAAGATCATTAAATGCGGATCTTATAGTAAAAAGTAATGAGTTTAAACCTTCTCCTTTTTCCAAATATGCAAAAATGTTTAAATCTTCAGCTTCCTTGTCACTTAGAAGTATTTGGTGACCTGTAAAAACAATTCGCCTGAGGGGCCGTTTAAAATCTTCAATTTCCTTAAGGAATTCATTCCCTGAAAGATTGTCCATTTTTAGGTCAACTAATACTATCAAAATCTCACTGTCATTTTTTAGAATATCAAGCGCTTCTCTTGGATTAAGTGATGTTATTACCTCAAAGTTTTCTTCCTCAAGAGTATATTTAATTGATTCTAAAAAATCTCTATCATTATCGATAGCCAATATTTTTTTTGTATCCAAATTAACACCCTTGATTTAGAAATTGATATAAGGATTAAGTTTCTCTAAATCGAAATCAACTTTATCAAATATCTCATCAGGTTTTTCTTTTTTTACTTGTTTTATCAAATCCTCTTCTGCATGAGCCGTTAAAATTATTACTATATAATTCTGACTCATCTTTCTAATCTGTCTTAATACTTCTACACCGTTCATCCCTGGCATTATTAAATCAAGTAGAATCATATGAAAGCCATTATTCTCAATGTAATCCAGACCAATTTCACCGGAGATAGCACCTATGACAGTAATTCCTTCCCGATAGTTTTCTAAATTATAACTTAATGATTGTAAATACTCACGGTCATCATCAATTATTAATATCTTCAATCCACTATTTATAGAATTTTGTTGATCATTGGATGATAAAGAAGATTTCCTTATCATATTTATAGCCTTTCAATTGTAATGGGAAGTCTAATTAAAAATTTAGCACCTTTTTTATAATCACTGTCCACAGAGATATTGCCTCCATATTCTTCTATGATAGCTCTAGTATGAAATAATCCTAAACCAAAACCATCTGCTTTCGTAGTATATCCTATCTCAAATATTTTATTAATTATTTTATTGGGAATACCTATTCCAGTATCAGACCATTCGATAAACAATGTGTTTTTTTTCCTATATATGAATATTTTAATTTTGCCACCATTTTTCATGTAAAATACTGAATTATCCGCCAAATTTGAAAAAGCCATTTTCATTTGTTTCGGATCAATATATAGCATTGATTTTTCATCTTTGATATCAAGAACTAACTTTATATTATTGATATTCAAAGTTGACAAAATCTCAGAATTGAATTCATTGATGATGGTATTAATACTTACATTTTCTTTGATCTGGTTTTTAAACTTTGAGAGCTGTAATATATGATTAATTTTACTTTTCAAATTATCTAATCTTTTTCTTGATTCATATATTGGATAATATATTTTGTCATCTCGATCGCAATTTCTTAAAACTCCATCAATAAAAAGCCTTATACCTCCTATATCAGTTTTCATTGAATGGGCAAATCTTTGTGTAACTTCTTCACTTGTTTTTAAAGCATCCCCAATTTCTTTTTCACGGAAATGCAGAACATTTTGAATAGCTATTGCAATATAGGAGGAATAAAGTTCAACAATCTTTTTCTCACTTTCATCAAAATTGTGCAGTGATCTATAATTAATAAATAGGACTCCTACAATTTCGCCGCTTGATTCTAATATTATCCCAGCAGATGAAGCAATCTTTTCTCTGAATATAAAATGTTCAGGAATTCCTTTCCTTTGTTTAATACCAGGTTGCATTATTTTATCGCTAATAGATATTTCCCAAAAATGATTTAGCCTTCTGTTTATAATCAAATAAGGAGCATCAAAAGTTCCGATTTCTTGTCTCATAAATTCAGGGAAATGAAGTTTACCAGCCACCACTGGTGGCCAAATTATATTCTTTCTTTTTTGATCGTAGCGGTAAAGAACAACTAGATCTGCATCCAACACTTCTTTTGCGATACTTGCAATATTTTCAAGAACATTATCAATGCTTATGCTAAGTTCTGAAATTGCTGGATATGTTTCTATAATTTTCTGAAGTTTAAATAAAAATTGTGATTTCATTAAAACTAGTGTCGTTTGATTAGCAAAGATCTCGAGAGATCTAATTTCATCCGGATAAAATTCGTACTTAACATTTGTAAAAACAGATAAAGTGCCAATAATTTTAGCTTTAAATTTTAGAGGAACACATAACATACTAAACAAATTATTCTTTTTTGCCCAATCTTTGTACAAAAATCGTTCATCCATCTGTACATTTTCACAATATATCCTTTCGCCAGATTCAAATACTTTACTAGCTATTCCTTTACCGTGCATGAGTTTTCTATCTTTATCACTTTTATATGAAGTAAAATCTCTTGGTGATGCTGCTATTATTTGTAACTCTCTTTTTTTTTCATTATAAAGTTGCAGAAAAGAGATTTTAAACCTCCATACTTTATTGGTTAATAAATCAATAACTTTTTTACAAATTTGATTTTCATTGACATCGCCAACAATGTATTCACTTAATTCAAATATACTTCTTAATTTATCACGCTTACGAATATTCGCTATCGCAACAGACACTTGGCTTGCAATAGTAGATAGTAAATATAAATCTTCATTAGAAAATCCATCTTTCTTAAGATCACCATTTTGATCCAGTTTGTTCGTTACTCTAAGAACTCCAAAACTACGATTCTCCCCATTCAGTGGAACACCAATTATATGTACAACTTTTTTAGATTTTAATTCTTTTTCATATTTTTTTGTATGTTTAATAATATTAAATGTACTTGTTGATAAGGAATTAGTTAATATCTGTTTTCCAAATTTTAATTTACCTCTAGGTTTTACAACACAGCCTGCGATCCCCTCTCCAACTCGATAGCATTCATCTTCAAACCAATGTGGTGTTTTAATCCCGGATATTTTTATACGTCTTAACTTGTCCTCCTTAAAAAGAAAAATTGCCGAAGTTTCTGCATTTAAAATTTTTTTCGTAATCTTAACAACATAGCTAATTAGTCCATCAAAATCATCAAAAGAGAGTAATTCATTACTTATTGTATTCAAGAATTCTAAGCGTTTTGTTTTTTGCCATTTTTCATACTTATGTAAAGCAATAGCTTCACATATTTCTGAGATCATATTTGCAAAATCTGTCAGGCTTTTAAGTAATTCGTCAATTTCACTCTGATCACAGATACAGCTTGAATCTTCTCGATCAAGTTCTTCGTTAAGCGTTTCAACTAAATCCTTTTCTCTTTCTGGATTCTTTTCTATCATTTTATTTCTTACTTGATCAATTTCAGATCTTAGTATGCGTTGTCCAGCTAATACTACTCCCAATGTTTTTCCTTGAACTTGAATAGGTGCTGCCATATCAATCAAACCTAATGGACCACACTCATGGCATCTTGAGGAAGGATAAGGTGGTGTAAGAAATTCATTTACTATTTTAATATCAAATTCTTCACACTTCATTTCTCCTTCATAAATACTTCTATACTTATGACAAACGGAATTCCAAACTCGTTCTGCTAAATCAGGATCTTTCTTCAGTAATACAAAATTGTCATCTCCATCCTTTGCTCCTATTCTTACTCCCAGTTTTAGGTTCTCGCCATAACCAGTCAGAAGATGTTCTAGAGTAGGTTTACTAATTAGTTCAAACAATGATGTAGGAGTAATTGTATTCAACGTTTCCATTATTATAACATCATTTTGAGTAAATTGAGCACAGTTATTGAACTTTTTAATTAATAATTAACTAATGCAATAGCTTAGTTTATTTGACTTGGGATATTTTTCTGAAAATGCTTTGTTTCAGCGAAATTTGGACAGATGAAGGCATTTCCTAAGCTACAGATTATTTGTAATAATTCAAAGCTAGGAGAAATGTATGACAACCAAGAAAATGTCCAAAGTCTCGTCTGAATCCATTGTTCAGCAGATCAAAAGAAAGACCCGCAGCAATTTTTCTGCTGAAGAAAAGATCCGCATGGAAAGGATAGAGACGAGTTGCTCAATCGTGAGATCTTTGATATTTTATTAGAAACCAGAGTGCTCATTGAGATTTGGCGAAGGGAATATAATAGGTATAAACCTCATTGCTCTTTGGAGTATAAGCCACCTGCCCCAGAGGTTCCCGAGGTGAAAAATCTAACTCAAAGGGTGGCACTTTGATGGGGAGCAGGTCACGTGGGCGATTAGGAAACACGATTTGCCGTATGCTGGAAAAAGAAATTACTGAAACCTTAATAAGAATTAAATGGAGTTGTTAATAATTGGATAAATTATTATAATTTGTTCGTAAACAATCAACGTTAGCCATTTATAGAAAAAAGGGAAATCACAAAATGAAATTCACAGGAAAGATGGAGATACATCTTGATTTTAGATGCTATAAAGTGAAGAATTGAAAAGAAGATGGAGAGATAGAAAACCTAAAATCTGTTTTTTCGGATTAAATATATTAATTTATAGCCTTCTTTATTAATTCTCATTATGAATGATTGCCTATACATAGACAAAAAAATAAATAATAATACAGAGAATATTTCTCAATTTTACGATGATATAGAAAGTCGTAAAGATTTAATTTTTAGAGAAACACCTAGATCCAAAATCAATGAATTGACACATTGCTATCATTCTTATCCGGCAAAATTTATTCCTCAACTAGCAAGAAGCTTAATAAATGATTTTACAGAAAAAAATGATTTTATTTGGGATCCTTTCTGCGGATCAGGGACTCTCAATGTTGAAGCTTTAAGAACCGGCAGAAACAGTATAGGTTCTGATGTAAATCCTATATCTATTATAATTTCAAAAGCAAAAACTACTCCTTTAGATACTAAAATCTTATCAAAATATAAGTCTAAACTTTTTGATTTGATAAAAACAAACACTATCAGAAATGATAGACATTACATAGATTCTGGAATCCTCAACGGCAATTATAATGAGTTAAAAGCTTGGTTTCCAGATTCTCATTTACTGGAACTTGCACATATTTTAAGTTCAATAAAAAAACTGAATAACCATAAAAGCGCATACCGAAATTTCTCTCTCTGCTGTTTATCTTCGATTCTCAAGAAAACTTCATTTTGGTTAGATGCAAGTATAAAGTTACAGAAAGATCCTGATAAAGAGCCACAACATCCAATTCCTTGTTTTGAACAACATTTTAGTAGGATGGAGAAAGCCAATGAAAAGTTTTGCCAAGAAATAAATGGTACGAATGTAAATACTGCTCTATTGAAACGCAATGCAAAACATATTCTTCCAAAAGAGTACAGGAATAATATTGATCATGTTATAACTAGCCCGCCCTACTTGGTTTCTTACGAATATAGTGACCTTTTTCGTCTTTCAACATATCTATTCTACTATCAAAATGATTATATGAAATTTAAAACTTCATTTATAGGAACCAAGTTAAATAAAAATGTAAATGTTGGATTGAAAGATGAAATAGTGAAATTTAATATTATCTATTCTGACAAAGAAAATATTTCTGGTTGGGAAAAATCAATCTTAAACTATTATCTTGAAATGAATTCGTTTATTCGAAACGTTAAAAAGCATCTTAAGGAACATGGGAATTTCATATTGATTGTTGGTGACACTACAATGCGTTCAGTTTATATCCCCAATGCATTCATATTATCTGAAATAGCCAAACATTTTGGATTTACATTGAAAGAGAAATTCAAAAGGGAAATAGTAGGTAAATATTTGCCACAATACCGGGATAAAACAACAGGAAAATTCACATCCAAAGACGATCCGAATAAAAAAGAGGCCCATAAAGAGGAATATATTTTAGTGTTTGAGAGGCGATAATATGGAAGAAAAAGGCACATTAACCCCTAGACCTTATGCACGGCTCATAACAATGATTGGGGACCAGCTAATAAGAAATGAAAAAATTGCTTTAATGGAGATAATTAAAAACTCTTATGATGCTGATGCTTCCTGGGTTCAAATACGTTTTATAAATTTTGGTCGAAAGGACGATGATTTAATAATAAAAAAAGACTCGCTTATCGAAATTGAAGACGATGGAATTGGGATGACATTCAATATTATCAAAGATGCCTGGATGAATCCCGCTTCACCATATAAATATCTCAAACATAAAAATAATGAAAATCGGACTGAAAAAGGCAGAATTATTCAAGGAGAAAAGGGGATTGGAAGATTCGCAGTTTATAAAATTGGATCTACAGTAGAAATCTTTACACGTCCGAAAAAAGTCAACTCCAAGGAAATCTATCTAAAATGTGATTTGTCAATATATGATGAGGAACTCCTTACAAAGAAAGCGGAGAAAATTAACAAATCAATTTTCTTAGATGACATAAAGTATGAATACAAAATTGTAGATAAACCAGAAAATATAATAGAGAGAGAAGCGATAATTCAAGGGACAAGACAAAAAAGGCCCTCTCATGGAACATTGATAAGGATTTCGAATTTAAAAGGCATGTGGACAGAAGGGAAGATTAAAGAAATTTTCGAAGATTGCTTAAAGTTAATTTCACCATTCAATAAAACTGATTTCACAGTTGATATAATTCTTGATGGAAAAACGGTATTTTCTTCCCATGAAAAAAATAGGCTTGATGACTTATTGGATATGGCACCTATTAAAATGAAAGGCAATGTAAAAAAGGATGGTTCATTAAAATTCACACTAAATGGCAAAGAATCCAGTTTGTCTTTAAAAGAAATGGCTGAAGATGGCAGTATCAGGAATCATTTTTTTGATAAGAAAGGTAATCTAAAAAGGTTTCCTGATTGTGGACCTTTTAGTTTTGATTTTTATGTATTTGATTTTGAAAGACGAGCTTCTCTTGAATCCCAATTGAACAATGAAGATAGAAAACTAATTAGAAGCCATCGAATTTACTTGTATCGTGATGGAGTCAGGATAATTCCATATGGAGATCCAACTGATGATTGGATAGGAGTGGATGTTCGAAGAGGCACCGTAAAGGCTGGGTATTTTCTTAGCAATGATCAGGTTGTGGGATACATAGGAGTTAGCATTAAAGATAATCCTGATTTGAGAGATAAAACAAATAGAGAAGGCTTAATGGATATTGGTAATGCCTATGAAGATTTGAGAACTATCATCCTCGGAATTTTAGGATATTTAAAAAAAGAATTTACAAAATTTAAGTTAGACAGAGAGCTAAAAAAGGCTGACAGAAAAAGGAGAAAAGGACTATTTATTGAAGAACACAAAGTTGAAAAAGATATATCCAGTTTGATAAATCGTTTTGATAAGAAAAAGGACAAAGAAGGAATAAGAATAGTAAAAAAATTAGTGAAAGACTATAAAGAAGAAAAAGAAGTATTTGAGAAACGTACAGAGATTGTTGAAGATCTTGCAGCCGTTGGAATGGTAGTTGATGCTGCTTCACATGACTTAATGATAATGATGGGAAGAGCTGCTGAAACTTTAAATTTTTTAGTTAAGATTTCTGAAGCAGATCCCATAGAAAGAACTACTCTTATAGAAAACCTTGACAAATTAAGAGGGCAATTCGCATTTATAGGAGATCAACTCCATGGTATTCAACCTTTATTCCGATCATCAAGAAGACAAAGTAAGGATTGGAGACTAAAGGACATAATTGAGAAAGTGAAACTCTATTACACTGTTCCTATTGCTAAAAATAAAATATATTTTAATATTGAAGAAAAAGGAAAACCTCTGTTAGTAAGATGCCATGAAGCTGTTCTTTTGCAGTGTTTCATTAATCTAATGGATAATGCTGCGTATTGGTTAACTTCAAGCGAAAATAAAGACAAAAAAATTAAAGTTCTAATTGATGGAAATAAATCGGAAGTAATATTTGCAGATAGCGGACCTGGAGTAAGAAAAGAAGATTTGTCATACATATTCCAGCCATTCTTTTCAACTAAAGGTATTCGTGGGAGGGGATTAGGTCTATATATTGCTCGTCAACTTCTTGAACGATACGATTATGAAATAGATTACATTGAAAAGAAAAATGAAACAATTCTAGATGGGGCAAACTTCTTAATTAAATTCAGAACAGGTGAGGACAGTGACTAGTAATTTGGATTTATGCAGAGGAGTTGCCTTTATTATTGATGATCAAATTGGAAATGAAGAACCAATCAATAAAATAATTGAGAAGATACACGAAAAAGGCATTCCAACATCAGCATTTACCAGTCTTAGTTCTGCTGAAAATTCTCTAGATCACATGATGCTGGCAAACTTCATAATTTTAGATTGGAAAATGTTTGATATTCTGGAGGAAGATGGTGGAATTGTAATACCCGGAGCCGTTGCAATTGAAAGTGCAACACAGCAAGTTATCGATTTTATTAAAAAAATAAAAGAAGTTTGTTTTGCTCCTGTTTTCATCTTTACTAACGAAAGTGAAGCTGATATAGCAGATCAGATCATCCCAAAATTACGTGATGAAAATTTATACTTCGATGAAGAGGAAAAAAATTTTATTCGTGTTAGCAATAAATCAGAAATTCTTAAATACAATCGATTATTTAAAAATATTGATAAATGGATACGATCTACACCGTCGGTATATTTATTGAAATCATGGCAAAAGGAATTCCTGAAAGCACAAAATGAAGTCTTTTGGGAGCTTTATAATAAGAGTCCTAGTTGGCCAAAAATACTCTGGGAAAGTTATGAGGAGGAAGGGGAAGATCCTAATTCATGTTTGAGCGAAATCCTACTTCGTTTGACTACCACAAAGACCATATTGAATATGGATAAAAAAACAATAACGAAGTCAAGTATAAAACCTAATCCAGATGAAATAAAAGAAGTTATTCAAAAAACAAGATTCCAAGAAGGGGCAAGCTTACATGGAATTAAGCCAGGAGATATTTATAAAAAAACACAAGGAAAATATTATTTAAATATTAGACCTGAATGCGACACTGCTGAGGGAAGAGATCCTAATAGTGAAAATATATATCTGATAAAAGGTAAAAAGATACCGGTAAAAGATTTAAAAGATAGACACAACGAACATGGTTTTATTCCAAGGATTAATGAAGCTTTAGTATTTTTTCTAGACGGGAAAGATGCTGTAAAATTCGATTTTAAATCCTTTACGATTGAGAAATTTGAAGAATTTAAAGATAAAAGAATTTGCAGATTATTGCCACCCCATATAACTGATATTCAACATAAGTTTGCGTCATTTATTGGGAGGTTTGGTGTACCACGCCTTCCCAAACAAATTGAAGAAGAAATTACAAAATAAAAAAGTTCCCGAGTAAAAGGGCAACTAACTTCCCAGAACAGTATATTTCATTTAGCATGGAATCGCATAAAATTTATATGTGAATGAATGTTTTTAGGATTATGGAAGATAACAATATAATTTCCGACTTCAAATACCTACCAAGACGTATATTTCTTGATTCAAATGTCTTGCAGAATTTACAAGTATATGGAGAATTCGTATTTGATAACGTCGAAGTATCTAAAGATGATAAAAATGCTGAAAATATCGCAGCACTTCGAAATATCTTTTTTGTAAATCAAAGGGCTATTTTTGAATTTGCTTTGTCAAATAACAGTATCAAAGAAGTTTTAAAAAAGAACGACAAATCATACCTACAATGGGCTTTCGATGTATTAGATCATTGGAATTGTTGCATAAATGAGTATGAAAACGCAGAAGCCTTTTCAGGTAATGGAAAAGGATTACTACAAAAATTAAATGAAAAACAATTTGGTTATCTTAGTAAAAAAGATAAAAGACTACTTTTTGATTCAATAATTTTAGAATGTGACGCTTTTTTAACTATGGATCTCAAGCTTTGGAAAAACAAAAAACATATGGAGCATAAATTAGGAATTAAAATATTACAACCTTTCGAACATTGGAATTTGCTTAAACCATTTGCAAGGCTATGGGTATAAAGGCTGTCTTTTTATACATTCTCTTGATATGCCTACCTAGATATTCCAATTCTGAGTCTTTTTCAGGAATAGGGAAATCAGTTTAATTCCGGCCTCCAACCGCCTCACAAATCAATTTTTTAATGTTTTGTGAACGGTAAAGTTTGTAGTTATAATGCTATTGTGCAACTTACGTTTACTGTTGATAAGCGACAATTATTTTTGCAGGTACAAAAATAGTTGACATCCGTCACTCGTCATTTGTAGAGGGCTTATGTTTGAAAATTAATGCCGCTTCCACACGATTACAATTATCTGATTCTACAAAATCATGAAAACCAAGGTCAATAGAGTGCCGGAGGAGGGAGTCGAATCCACACTCAGGTCGCCCTGAACTAGCTTTTAAACCCACATAGTAAATTTGGATAAACCAACAACATCATACCAAAGTTTAATAACTTTTCATCCGACTTCTGGTTTACACCACAAACAGCTATTTGTTCTTCTTTGGTGAATAAATCCTAATATTTTAAGAAAAGGATAAATTCTCTCTCTTGGGATACCTATTGATTTCTCGATTTCATTAATACGACTACTTTCATGATTTTTGAAATACTTTCGTATTTTATTAAGATCTGAAGACATAAGTGCGTAAGGTTTTCTATGTGATTCTGGTAAATCTGAATTTTTGATCAATTCCAATACTTTCAGAATTGTAGTTTTCATCAAATCATAAGCTGCTCCTCCAGCTAATCCTCCTGCAATTGATAGTTCAATAAATTTCACTGCATCAGGACTTGTTATTAATTCAACTATTTGAGATACAATATTCCAATCGAATTCATGTCTTTGGGGAAGAAAGTAAGTTTCATAAAACTCTCCTATTATCAGATCTTTATACTCTCGTTTTTGTCTAAGTTCTGAGTAATCGTCTGCTTCAAGATATATATCATGACAACCTCTTTCGCTGACTTTTTCTATAATAAATTCAATATCTCTCATTTTGTTTTCTACAATAATTTTTATTTTGTCAACAGTCATCTTGTTATTCTCCAATACTAAATTTGTCATCATATAGACGATGCTCTATTTCGGTTTCACGAATAAAAGACATTCCTAATTTTGTAAGTTCAGATTGTTTTGAAACCAATTTTGCCTCTAAACATAAGCGGTGTAGTCTATTATTTTTCACTCCGTTTTTATGTAAATTACATAAATATTCTATAATTTGCTGTCTACTAATTCTATTTTTATTGTACCAACTCCAGAAATATTCTTTGCGTCTGAAATAATTATAAAAAGATGGAATATCAATTTGATTAACGATCGAATTATTAACCATGATTTTTAATGCAACTAATAATTGACTTCCTACAAGCAATTTTTCTCCCTTTGGATTTGTCTGGTCAATTATCCATAAATCTTGTGTATTGTGACAAATGACAGCTGCGTATATACGAATATTATAAATATCAATGTATTCAGGAACAAAATAGTTTATAGAGAAATATTCCTCACCAATAATTTGTACTCTTGAATTATCATCTATCCAAGGATGATTTAATTCAGCCTTTGTATAAACAGTTTGTTTTGGATCAAAAATTGGTCTATAAAATTTATAATGTCGACTAATTCCTACATGCTTCGATAACAGCCTAAAAAGACATAATCTAAGGCCTTTCCAAATATGGGTAAGATCTGAATTATTTTTTATTTTTTTGTAATTCATGATTTCTGAAATTAAATATCTTCTTTCTTTCTTGCTTAATTTCTTAAATGCTAAATAACTATCATTGCAATTTTCAATTTTCGGCCATTCTTTAATTTTCCCCAAACTTCTTGGAACTTCTTTCAAAGGAATTCTGTGCACAAGCATATCTCTTATATACCAAGAAGTGCCTATTCTATCATCGGGAATTGTTTTATTTGTTAATAATACATCAATTACAGCTTTAATAAACCTTAGCCTCCAATTGGTTCTCCAATCTATATCTCTAAATTTAGCTTTGCCTTTATATAAAATTCCGTTGGTTCCATCGACTGTAACACAATCTCTTTCAAATATTTTGTGAGTTTTCGTTACAATAGCACCTAAGGTATAACTAATTTTAGCATTTAGTCCAACTACACAAGGTTTTAGCATCTGCCTACATACTACTGCTGCATGAGAAGTCATTCCTCCTGTAGTTGTGATAACAGCGCTTGCTCTGAGTATGGTATCAATATCATCGGGACTTACCTCTTCACGAAAATAGACTATTGGCATATTTGCTTTTAATATCTCTGAAGCAGCATTGCGTGATAATGCAACGTATCCAAAATCTGCTCCACTACTTACAGCAAGTCCCTCAGAAATTTTTTGAACTTCAGTTCCAACCTTTATTATCGGGGAAAGCTCATCATGAATATTTTCAGGTTCAATTCTTTCAAGCATAATGCTTGCATCAATAATACCCTCAAGATAAAGGTCTGAAGCTATACGGATTGCAGCTGTCCCTCTTCTTTTACCAATTCGACAATTAAGAATATATAATTCCCCTTCTTGAACTGTAAATTCGAATTCACACATATCTTTAAAATGCAGTTCCATAATACGTGAATGTTTTTGTAACTGATTCAGGAGTTCATTCTTATCCATTTTGCTCATCATCTTGATATGAAAAGATTTGAGACTAATTATTTTTATTACAGAATTTGAAATAATACAAACTTTTTCAACACTACGTTTGACCAGTTTTACTATTTATATCATCTTGCTTACATACGTTCCTCAGCTCTACGGGAATACTTAACGCTCAAAGAAGGTAAAACAAATAAGAGCGGGAGCTCATGGAGTTTCATTCGCTGTTGAAAGCTCCTGTAGGGAGAAAAGCACGTCATTCCCTTCGAGGGGATTAAGTGATTTTGTAGAATTGAATAATAAAAAGAATGTATTTTATTCCTTTTGGCTTAGAATAAGAGTTTCTAAAGACATTGTATCAATCTTTTTATTATATCGAATTTCCAGTAATTTCAGGCCATTTTCTGAACAAAGTTTTCTTTTCTTCCTATCTAGTAACCTTCTCTTTTTTAAGCCTTTTTCACCACCGAATATATCAATCGCCTGAAAGTGTTGTTCTCCCATATATTCAATCCCAAGTGATAATTCAGGTATGAAAAAATCAAGGTGCTGTTTTCCCAACCATTTGAAATGTTTATGATGTTCTACAGTTAATCCCCTGACTTTACATATATTCATCAATTGAGAACCAAGCAACATTTCAGATATCCAACCTTCACCAATATTTGGCAGGCCATACTTACTACGGATTTTATTTTCTGCAATACGTAACAATTCATTTTTCTTTCCAAGGGGAACAAATGCTACGCCTCTTTTTATCATTTCTTGAACCCATAGATCATTCGATCCAAAACTTATTATCATTTCGCTGTAGATCTCTGAAACACCCTGGCTATATACACCTTTCATTTTTCTTTTGCAAAACCAATCATTTATAATTTTTTTCCAAGATAGACTACTTTTATAAAAAAGAGCAGCTTTTACATATTCGGCCTCAATCTCTTCTCCAAAGCAATCATAGAAAGTATGAAAATTGTAGTGAGAATAATCTGATTCATTTTGTTCTTTACATCTTTTACATAGTCTATCTATGAAACTAATTTTTGTAATGTTTCCAAGAGCCTCATTTAATAGATCATATCGACAACGACAGACAATAATCGCATTACATTGTGGACACTTCCCACTTTCTCCTGTGCTAAGTATTTTTTGATGATTGCAGTTTGGATTAGGAGGATAAATTATAAATGGGCTAGCTTGAGAAAGAATATTTATTATTCTGTTGAGTGAAACCCTAGTATTGTTTGATACAAATTTATATAAAGTCATCTCGCTATCCACTAAGCCCACACGAGACAGTAAAGTAAACGACCTCGCCATTGAAAAAACTCTATATATTATCTCTTTCTTTACTTTTGTTCTTTGCGAAACCTGCTTTGAAATTCTTTCTCTTTTTGTATCTTCTTTTAAGATAATACCTATGATATTGTCTTCAATCTTACATCCTAAGAAAGTACTTCTAAACACTAGAAATTTCCAAATAATTAGCTTTATTTCTTATTGTTTCTAATTTCCAAATAATCCATCGATATTTGAATTCTAATTTAAATGAATAATATAGCCTAAGTAATTTAATAATTTTATTGCTAGTGTACAATCTTGTTCGCAATTTTGATTTTTAGGATTTAACCATCTTAAACTCTTTCCGAATAATAAGATTAAACGAAAGGAGATTTTTAAACGATGGCTACCAGTAAAAATCATACGAGAATCATTAAAAAAACTCTAGTCGACTTTATAAGTCAGGAGGATCCGATCTTAGCAATGCTTGAATGGACGGCCCAGCAAATGATGCAAATTGAGGCCGAAGGGATCGTTGGGGCCAAAAAAGGTCAACACAGCAAGGAGCGTACAACATATTTTTCAGGAAAAGAGTCCTGCGCATGGATAATATCCAACTATTACCCATCAAAAAAATATCCTATCGGTTTTTTAAGAACTTTAGCAATTTTAACTAGTGTTTCTAAAGATGGTAGAGATGCGCCTGTTTCATAGCGGGAAATACTTTTTTGATTTGCTTTAATTTTTTGGGCCAGTTGAGTCTGGATTAAATCAGCTTCTATTCTTGCTAATCTTATTTTTTTTCCTAATTTCTTAGTGTCCATATGTTTCCCAATGAGATTGCTTCGTCCCTATGGGACTCGCAATGACAACGGGAAGGCATTTAAGCCGTATTATGTTGCACATACAAAAATTCAAACACTTGCACTATTGGATGATAAGTACAAAGGTTCGAATTGGTTGTACTGGCGGAGAGGGTGGGATTCGAACCCACGGTACCGATTTTTGTCGGCACAATCGCTTAGCAGGCGACCCTGTTCAACCACTCCAGCACCTCTCCATCTGCTTGAATAGGTCTCGCCAATTCTACCACTTTTCAGAGAATTTTAAAACCGAAGGGCTTTCAAGAAAATGGCGGAGGGAGAGGGATTCGAACCCCCGTCACGATTGCTCGTGAAGCGATTTTCAAGACCGCCGCCTTCAACCACTCGGCCATCCCTCCGCTAGGGAGACAATTTGAATGGGGAAATCTATTTTAAAGGATTATTCGATCTTTTCCAATCCGTTCATATAGGGCCGCAGAGCCTTCGGGACAACAATGCTTCCGTCTTCCTGTTGATAGCTCTCTAGAATAGCACTGACCGTGCGTCCCAGTGCCACTCCTGATCCATTAAGGGTGTGAACAAATTGGGGTTTGGATTTCGTTTCACTTCTGAAACGGATATTGGCTCTGCGCGCCTGGAAATCTTCACAGTTGGTGCAGGAAGAAATTTCGAGAAATTTGTCTCTATTCGGCATCCATAGCTCCAAATCATAAGTTTTAGCTCCGGAAAATCCTATATCACCCGAACAAAGAGCCATGACGCGATAATGCAGTCCTAACCTTTTCAGTACCTCTTCAGCATCTGAAGTGAGTTTTTCCAACTCCACATAGGAGTTCTCCGGAAGAGAAAAAGTCATCAATTCGACTTTGTTGAATTGATGCTGTCTGATTAATCCCCTTATGTCCTTTCCGTACGATCCCGCTTCACTCCTGAAACAGGGAGTGTAGGCAACAAATCTCCGGGGAAGGGATTCCTCTTCGAGTATTTCATCCCGATATAAATTGGTCAAAGGAACTTCAGCTGTGGGAATCAAATACCAGGGTAAACCCCGGAGTTTAAACAGGTCGTCTTCGAACTTGGGAAGATTTCCAGTTCCGGTTAAGCTTGTCTCATTGACAATAAATGGAGGGATCACCTCTTTATAGCCTTTTTCTCTTGTATGAATATCCAACATAAAATTGATTAAAGCTCTTTCTAAAAGTGCCCCTTTTCCCATGTAAACAGTAAATCGTGATCCGGTTATTTTTGATGCCCTTTCAAAATCCAATATACCCAGATTTTTCCCAATTTCCCAATGCGGTTTTGGGGAAAAAGAAAACTTAGGCTTATCGCCCCACCTGCACACCTCTATATTGTTTTCAGAGTTTAATCCTTCAGGAACAGACTCATGGGGAATATTCGGGATATTCAGGAGGATGGACTTTAATTCATCATCGATTGTCTTGAGCTTTTCTTCGAGAATTTTAGTCTCCTCGGAGACTTTTTTCATTGCAGCAATTTTCGACGAAGCATCTTTTTTGTCCTTTTTCATCTGGCCAATAAGTTTGGAGGTCTTGTTCAATTCAAAACGAAGGGCTTCGATTTTTTGCAGATGTGCTTTCTTTTCCGCGGTGAGTTTTTCAAACGGGGCGAGATTAATCTCCATCCCCCGGGAAGCCGTTTTCCTGATGACAAGATCAAGGTTTTCCTGTACAAATTTAACATCCAGCATGCCGCAGATTATATTAAAAAAATAGAACTCAGGCAAATTATTCAGATTTGACTCTGGGAAGGCATTAAAATATAGTTATAGGTCAATTCAAAGTCAATGGGCAAAGAATTTAAAGGTTATATTCAAGTTTACACCGGCAATGGAAAAGGGAAAACCACGGCCGCAATTGGTTTGGCTGTTCGGGCCGCCGGACATAAAGAAAAAACATTCATTGGACAGTTTCTTAAGGGCCAGGACTACGGCGAACTGCACGCGGTTAAAAATCTCTCACCACTCATCACCATCGAACAGTTCGGTCGGAAAGGTTTCTATCATGTCACCAAAGATCCAGATAAGGAAGACATCCAAAGTGCCAGGAACGGACTTGATAAATGTGAAAAAGCCATGCTCTCGGGAAAATACAGGATTATCATTTTGGATGAGATCAATGTTACAGTCTATTTCAACCTTCTCTCAGAAAAAGATATCCACTCTTTCCTGGACCAAAAGCCAAAAGATGTTGAATTAGTCCTCACGGGACGGTACGCCCCTGATTCCTTCATTAAAAGAGCCGATCTTGTCACGGAAATGAAAGAGGTCAAGCACTACTACGAAAAAGGAATCCAAGCGAGAAAAGGTATCGAAAAATAAAATATGCAAAGAGAGAAATTTGACGGCCTGGTTGATGAAGCTCTGGAGAAGATACCGGAAAAATTCACTAAGCTTTTTGAAAATATCAATATCCAAGTTAAAGATAGAGCACCTCAAGACGTCCATAAGCAAACTGGCATTTCACACCACAGCTTGATTCTTGGGACATACCATGGAGTTCCCTATAAACACAGGGGCCCTTATTACGGCAACACACCACCTGATGTGATCACTATTTATCAAAAATCTATAGAAGACATTTGTATTTCAGAGGAAGATGTTAAAAATAAAATCAGAGAAGTGGTTCTTCATGAGGTGGGACATTACTTCGGGTTGAAAGAAAAAGATCTCAAGGATATCGAAAAACGATAATTTCACTGGGAGGTTTATGATGAGCCATGGATTCAAAGGAATCTTCACACCCCTGACGACACCTTATGAAGATAATCACATCTCTCCAGAAAAACTGAGAGAGAATATCGAAAAATATAATGATTTTGATCTTTCGGGATATCTGGTCCTCGGCTCAACAGGTGAAAGCGTCTTCCTTTCGGATATGGAATCTGAAGAGCTCGTCAAAACAGCTAAAATGGCGGCAGCTTCTGATAAAAAAATTATTGCCGGTACGGCAAAAGAATCCACGCAATTGACATTGGAATTTACCAATAGAATGGCCGACAAGGGCGCGGATGCGGCTCTAATCCGCACACCAAGCTACATGAAATCATTGATGGACAAAGAGGCTCTACACACATACTTTTTGACGATAGCCGATGCAGCCAAAATCCCGATAATCATCTACCATTTTCCACGCAGCACGGGGCTAACAATATCCTCAAAACTTATCGCCGATCTTTCTGAACATCCCAACATCGTCGGGCTCAAGGACAGCTCGGGCAATATGGCCTTTCTTGGTGAAACTATTCCTCAATTACATCCCCATTTCGATTTTCTACTAGGAGCGGCAAGCATTTTCCTTCCCGGCCTCATTATGGGAGCCAGTGGAGGAATCATTACGCTGTCCAGCATTGCTCCATCCCGGTGTCTCAGACTCTTCTCCCTGTATAATGAGAAAAAATGGGAAGAGGCCGTTAAACTTCAGTTTGAGCTTATTCCGCTAAATAAAGCCATTATAGAAACCTACGGCATCCCCGCCACTAAATATGCACTCGACCTCTTGGGATATCATGGGGGAGCCTGCCGTCCTCCTCTCCGTTCACTAGAAGAGACAGGGAAACAGGAGATCAAAGCTATTCTCCAAAAACTTAATCTGCTGTAGAGTTAGGGTTTATTTTTCCAGTTTGGCTATGCCCTCCAGATCGAGGGTTTTTGCCACGGCGATAAGATCAGATGTATCACTGAAATTTTTGCCTTCAATCTGAATATAAAACCTATCAATGATAAGAATAATGATATCGACACTTTTATCCTTCCGACTGTATTTTTCTGCCCCGGGATAACCTTTTATAGTCAATTTTTTTATGTACTCGTCAGACGTATCTATCTCCATACTCATGGCCATCTTTATCCCGGCATAGATCATAGGAGCGTATCCCCCATCTACAAGGTTAATTTTGAAAGATTTTTCTTCTAATGAATAGCTTCTTTCGGCCTGACTCATAGAAAACGTCCCCATCGACATTGTCCTTCCCACTGCATCCCCCTCGGTATTCCAGCCTTGTAAATCGACAAGGAACGGAACCAGTTCTTTCCAGTTGACCGGTTCGATAGGTTCCTTCGTCTGAGCCCGGATAGACAAAAAACCCACAAGAAGCCCAAAGAAAATAAAGCAAAAGATTTTTTTTATTTTCAAATTTATCCCTCCTATTTGCTATTAAAGGACCGTGCACCCCACTCCGACTACACTCCACCTGCGTTATCCGAGCAGTTAGCTCAGGCAAGGCTTACCTGCAGCACAAGAAACTACCCTGCTACCGCTGCTACCTTCCGGTCCTGACGGGATTTGCAGAGAGACCTTTGCGCAGGGCCCACACCTTCAACACCACTTTCTCAGACACAGCCCAGACGAAGCCCAGCCTCGGAGGGGAATTCAATTCCACTATAGCGGATTGTGGATAACAGGGCACCGCTAGCTCCCCATCTAGCACGGTCCTACGATTTTTAATCTTATACAATATTTTTTTAAAAGAACAAGTCTGCATTAAAACCTTAATGCAGCTTCGGCTCGCAAAATAAAACCATTCCAAAAGCTGGCTTCTCCCTTTAGATGCAGCGCAGGCAAAATCTGAATCCTCAAACCAAAACCTGCTTGGAACAGCGGGAAAATATTGGGGAGATTCACATCAATCTCTTCTTCCGTTTCATTTAAAGTTTTGATCACCTGATCCTCAATCTGTTCGGAAGGGCCGGTCCATGTATATGTTCCTGTATAATTATAGCCGAATTCACCTCTTAACGCACCAACTCCAAATCCTAGAACAAAATACGGAGAAACCGGCCAGCGTGGAACAATATCCCATCGGAATCAAAAGTAAGGCTGTGTTCATAGTCAGCATTGTAGATCCCCGGATACGTATCACTGATTTGACGAAAAACTTCATCCCGGATTTCCTTTCCCAATCTATCGCTCAATTCTGTGGCAAACCAGCTTTTAATCAAGTTGGCCGACCATATTGAATAGTGAACATCAATCTCAAATTTTCCCTCCAAGCTATCTTTAGGAAGTTCAGGAAGTTTAATCTCCGGCTCCTTTTCTTGTGCCCCACTCAACGTGCTTAATATCAGCACCATACATAAGATCAAATAATAACAGCTTTTTGTCCTCGTGGATAATTTCATTTTACACTCAACTTTAGTCGATTCATCCCCCTTAAAAATGCAACATACTATTCACCGATGATCTTAACCAGAACACGCTTCCTGCGGCGTCCGTCAAACTCTCCGTAAAAAATCTGTTCCCAGGGTCCAAAATCCAACCGTCCATTAGTAACAGCCACAACAACTTCCCTTCCCATAATGGACCTTTTCAGATGTCCATCAGCATTGTCTTCACCGGTTCTGTTGTGATAATACTGAGAAACAGGTTCATGTGGAGCCAACTGCTCCAGCCATCGT
>SDBS01001632.1_pt1 | contig 22709 bp, 20 predicted proteins | sample 2277091 | NCBI WGS metagenome assembly SDBS01 (sample SAMN10404972, study PRJNA504765) | marine sediment metagenome | isolation source: marine sediment core GS10_PC15, 163 cmbsf | place: Arctic Ocean: Southern Knipovich Ridge | collected 2010
GTCAGCATACGAATACCTTCCGCGCGACTACCCGGTTTGCCGATAATTTCGTTTTCCAGAACGATGCAGGTGTCGGCACCCAGCACCGGGGCAAGAGGCCGGTTTTCCTTGATTACCAGTGCCAGCCCTGCCTGCGCCTTTTCCAGCGCCATTCGCATCACAAACTCTTCTGCTGATTCCTTAGGCTTCACCACTTCATCAATGTCGGGCAAGATGATCTGAAAATGAACACCCGCCTGCTGTAGCAAGTGCCTTCGACGCGGAGAGGCTGAGGCCAGATAAACAGTAATTTGCTTCAAGTCGGGGCTATCGGAATCTGGGTTCACTTCTGTCAACGGGTTTTGGATGCCGAATAATCACGAACCCCAAGTATAAACGTCCTTGGCGCTGCGTGCTTGCAGGTTTGCCATTCAGGGGATAGCCGGTATAGCAGGTTAATTAAAACGGTGTTTTTCAACAGCCTGCCTGCAATACATAGATGTATTGTCATCTCTTATGACGACAAGTCTTCAGAGATGAGAGCAAACGGGGAACCGCGTTTTCCCGCTTCCGGAAAGTCCACGGAATGACTTTTTCAACATCCTTTTAGTCACCCCGATGGTATGGACGATTCTCAAGGATGCTCCAGGCACGATAAAGCTGTTCGGCCAGCACCACCCTGACCACGGGGTGGGCCAGTGTCAGCGCCGACAGTGACCACTGCGTGTCCGCCCGCTCAAGACACGCTTCCGACAGCCCCTCAGGCCCGCCGATCAGCAGAGCGATATTGCGTCCGCCTGAAAACCACTGCTTCATCTGCTCTGCCACATAAATGGTATTGATCTGTCTGCCCGTGCGCTCCAGTGCAATGACGTCACAGTCTTTCGGCAGGGCCGCCAGGATGCGCTCGCCTTCATCACGCATTACCCGTTTAATATCACTGCCTTTGAGCCGTTTTCCGGCGCCGATCTCCCTGATTTCAAACCGGCAGTGAGGAGGCAGTCGCCGAGCATACTCTTCACAGGCCGTTTTCACCCATTTCGGCATTCGGGTACCGACCGAAATAATATGGATGCGCATCGTCTGTCCGCAGGCCAGGTATTATTATTCGGCTGGGTGACTGGCCTTTTTAGCCACCGCATCATGCCCCCACAGCTTTTCCAACTGATAGTACTCTCGTGTTACTGGTTGCATTACATGCAAAATGACGTCTCCAAAATCGACCAGTACCCACTCGCCCTGGTCTTCGCCTTCAACACCGAGCGGTTTGTTGCCGGCGTCCTGTAGCGTGCCCACCACCTTGTCAGCCACTGATTTCACGTGTCGGCTCGAGGTACCACTGGCGATGACCATATAGTCCGTAATATCGGTAACGTTGCGCACGTCAATGGAGATAGTATTCTGCGCCTTGGCATCTTCCAGCGCAGACAAAACTGTTTGTAGCATTTTTTCCGAATCCATTTATTTGTTACTCATATATGTTGTACTTCTGGATGTATTGCAAAACCCGGGACGGTAGCAAGGTGGCAAACTCGTTTTTTGCGGCGATGGCCTGTCGAATCCCGGTTGCCGAAATATTCTGTGGGGTGACCTTCTGAATATAAACCTTTCCCGATGCAGAATTCATTAACCCATCGACATGTCTGATCAGTCGCGCCTCGCTCCATTCCGGCACCACATCGTCATGGTGGGGACGCTGCATCACAACAAGATGTGCCAGTGTCAGTAGCGACCGCCACTGATGCCACGATTGCATAGAGGCAAAAGCGTCACTCCCTAACAACAAACATAGCGATGTTTGTGGATACAGTTGTCGATAATGACGCAGGGTGTCGACGGTATAGGAAATACCGCCGCGCCGAATTTCGCAGTCGTCCACCTCCATTTGCGGAAACTCGCTTACCGCCAATCGCATCAGCTGTAAACGCTGCTCGGCGGTCGCGACAGGTGCTTGTCGATGGGGCGGTACCGATGCTGGAACAAGAAACAGTTTTTCCAGTGACAGCAATTGCCCCACTTCCGCTGCTGGCCGCAAGTGGCCGTAATGAATGGGATCGAAGGTACCGCCGAAGATGCCGATCATACAAACAGGTATTTATGGACAACTATTCGCTAGGTGCGTATGTGGCCGTCACCGAACACAACAAATTTCTGTGACGTCAGCCCCTCAAGACCCACCGGACCCCGTACATGGATTTTGTCGGTACTGATTCCGATCTCGGCACCCAGACCATATTCAAAACCGTCGGCGAATCGCGTAGACGCGTTGACCATCACCGAACTGGAATCCACTTCGCGCAGAAAACGTCGCGCATGCGACCAGTCTTCCGTAACGATGGAATCGGTATGACCGGATCCGTGCTGACGAATATGTTCCAGCGCCGCATCCAGATCTTCCACTACGCGAATGGACAGAATGGGGGCAAGATATTCTGTATCCCAGTCTTCCTCTGACGCTGACTGGATGCCATCTACCAGCTGGCGTGTCTTCTCACAGCCCCGCAGTTCCACGCCTTCATCGGTATATTTTTTCGCCAATTCAGGCAAGACCTGGGCAGCCATGCCCCTCGCCACCAACAGGGTCTCCATGGTGTTGCAGGTACCGTATCGCTGCGTCTTGGCATTAAAGGCAATATCGACGGCTTTTGTCACATCGGCCGTGTCATCGATATAAACATGACACACGCCATGCAAATGTTTAATAACCGGTACGGTCGCCTCAGCACTGACGCGCTCAATCAGGCCCTTGCCGCCACGCGGCACAATAATATCAACGTATTGTTTCAGGCGAATGAGCTCACCCACTGCAGCGCGGTCAGTGGTTTCAACCACTTGCACCACCTCCATTGGCAGGCCTGCCGATTGCAGGCCTTGATGAATGGTATCGGCAATCGCCTTGTTGGAGTGAATCGCCTCCGATCCACCGCGCAAGATAGCTGCATTCCCCGACTTCAGACATAGCGCGGCGGCGTCCACGGTTACATTGGGACGTGATTCATAAATAATTCCGATGACACCTAGGGGCACACGCATCTTGCCTACCTGGATTCCCGAGGGCCGATAGGCCAAATCGGTAATGTCGCCAACCGGGTCGGGCAGTGCTGCTATCTGCCGCAGGCCTTCCGCCATAGCGGCAATACGATCATCGTTCAGCTCCAGCCGGTCGAGCAGGGCATCATCCAGCCCCTCCTGGCGACCCGCCTCCAGGTCTTTGGCATTTGCCTGCAGCAGTGCGTCACGCGCGTGTTCGATGGCAACGGCAATGGCCAAAAGTGCATTGTTTTTTGTTGCTGTGGTGGCACGACCTATCGCCAGCGAGGCTTCACGCGCGCGCGCGCCTACCGCCTGCATATAAGCGCTAACATCTTCTTTCTTTATTTCATTGACTTCCGTTGCCATTGTCTTGTTTCATCTGTGGCGGAAGTATACTTCCACCCTCTTTGCCTCAACTCACTCGACTGAATCGTACACCACAAAATGCGAGACCCAATGCCTGCAGCGCCTGCCACGCCTCGCCTGGCTCTCTGCCTTTGATTACTTTATCAGCACGATGACTGCCCTGAAGCAGGGTATACCAGCGATTCAGCGGGTGTCGTTTCAAGGCCGACCGTACCATTGACTGGCGCTTTGCCCACACACGATGAGCCCGGAATACCTGTTGCTCCGCTTTGCCAGTCGCCAGATCGTTTGCCATTTGCGCCAGCGACCGGATTTCCCGCACCAGCGCCCACAGTATCAACGTCGGCGCCGTTCCCTCGGCACGCAGACCCTGCAACGCCCTGACGACGGCGGCGGCATCGCCCTGCAGGCACAAATCCGCTAGCCCGAAAACATCGAAACGGGCATTGTCGCCAAGTTTACCCTCGATGTCAGCCAGCGTAACGCTACCCTGGTCGAATAACAGGCTCAACTTTTCCACTTCCTGCGAACAGGCCAGCAGATTGCCCTCATAGCGATAGGCCAGCATATCAGTTACCCCAGCACCGGGCTCAAGGCCCTTGGCGCGCAGGCGCTGGCCAATCCAGCCCGGCAATTCGGCCTTACTGAGTGTATAAATCGCCACCACTACGCCGGCGGCATCCAGTGCCTTGACCCATTTGGCGGCCTGCGCCTTTTTGTCCAGGCGCCCACTCCAGATCAACAAGACAGTATCATCACTCGCCTGGCTGACAAATTCCTGCAAGGCTGCCGCACCCGCGGTACCCGGTTTCCCTCCGGGCAGGCGCAGTTCCAGCAACCGCTTTTCGGCAAAGAGTGACAATGATTGCGAATAGCTGCTCAGGGATTGCCAGTCAAAACCTCTATCGACCGTAAATACCTGCCGCTCACTAAAACCTTGCGCCCTGGCCTGATCCCGCACCAGTTGACAGGCCTCGTCGGCCAGCTGGACTTCATCACCATGAATAAGGTAAACGTGCGCCAGTGCGCCAGCGAGGTGGCCACTGAGTTGCTGTGCGCCAAGCTGCATTGATTACAGATTCGGGGTTAAAGCGATCACTTTACGCAGAATACGCCTGACCGCATCGTTTTGCATCTGTTTGGACAGACGCGATTCTTCCAGTTCCTTGGCCAGAAGCCTGGTGTTATCGAAGCTAAAGTCACGCTGAAGCCTGACCGTCTGTTTTTCAATTATCGATTTGCCATCGTCATGGAGTAACACAAAACTGGCCTGAAAGCGTAGCAAGTACTCACTTACCTTGCCGGTGGCGCCCAGGGACAAAACCCGGCGATCGCGGGTGACGCCGGAAATCACCAGTTCAGGTGCATCATCTTTTACGATTTCCACACCATAACGATCGATTATACGGTTACGCAGCGACGCACGAAAATCAGGGTCCACGGAGCCGTCAAATCGCAGTTGCAATTTCTGCAATTGCGCAGGCCAGACGATGGCTTGCCCGCTACCGCGTAGCTGGAAACCGCAACCCGCGACCAACAGGCAAAAGACGATCAGGCCTGCCACGCCACCACTGAACTTGATAGATTTTGTTAACCGGTTAATTGGCAACGATGTTCACCAGTTTGCCCAGTACCACAATTGTCTTGCGAATGGTTTTGCCCTCGATATGTTGCTGAACCTTTGCGCTCGCCAGCGCCCGCTTCTCCATCGCTGCATTATCTGCATCGCTTGGAATCTTGATCCGGTCACGCAGCTTGCCGTTTACCTGCACCACAATCTCGATCTCGTCCAGTTGCAGCGCTGACGTGTCGACCGTTGGCCAAGGCGCACTGATTACGACACCGCTGTAGCCTAATTTTAACCAAAGTGCATGAGCAATATGCGGCACTATAGGAGCTAGCATTCTAAGCAGAATACTCATGCCCTCATGCCGTATCTGTTTGTAGACCGGCCCGAGTTGGCTCACTTCCTCCGGACTATTACCGCTATGACCAGGGATCGGTTGAGTCAGTGTGCTGAGAATCTGCATTCCCGCAGAAATGACTGTATTAAATTGTTGTCTCTCCATATCGTCATTGGCTTTCCGCAAATGCGAATGGACCTTTCGCCGGATAGCTTTCTGTTCTTCGTTTGCATTCGACCAGTCGTATGGTGCTTCAGGTATGTTAGCAGTTGATGCATGCTCCAAATCGATGGCCCACTCTCCATGGAGACTATGACCTAATTTCCATAATCGTTTGAGAAAACGATGGGCACCAGCAACGGCATCATCCGACCACTCCAGGGATTGCTCCGGGGGGGCGGCAAACATTGTAAACATGCGCGCGGTATCGGCGCCGTATTCATCGATCAAGGCCTGCGGGTCGACAGTGTTACCTTTTGACTTCGACATCTTGCTACCATCTTTCAGCACCATGCCCTGGGTCAACAGGGCGTTAAATGGTTCGTCGATTTCAGTCAAACCGATGTCACGCATTAATTTATTATAAAAACGTGCATACAGTAAGTGCAGGATGGCATGTTCAATACCACCGACATACTGGTCCACCGGTAACCAGTAATTGACACGCTCATCGAGCATGGCGGTATCATTATCCGCACAGGCGTAGCGAGCGAAATACCAGCTGGACTCCATGAAGGTATCGAAGGTATCGGTTTCGCGCTCAGCCTTGCCGCCGCAACCAGGGCATGTGGTTTCATAAAATGACGGCATTTTCTTGATGGGTGATCCGGTGCCCTCAACAATGACATCTTCTGGCAGGACAACAGGCAGATCGGTATCTGGGACGGCGACCGGTCCACATGCAGGACAATTAATAATAGGGATAGGCGCACCCCAGTAACGCTGACGCGAGACGCCCCAGTCGCGCAGACGAAAGTGCACCTGGCGTTGGCCCTTACCGGCTTTCTCCAAATACTCGGCGATAGCATCGAAGGCCTTTGCCGAACTCAATCCATTAAACTCACCCGAGTTCCTGAGCACACCTTTCTCGACATAGGCGCACTGTTGCAAATCAGGCTCAGACCCGTCTTCAGGAAATACCACCGGTTCAATGGTAATGTCATATTTGCGGGCAAACTCCCAGTCACGCTGGTCGTGTGCCGGCACTGCCATCACTGCGCCCTCGCCATAGGTCATCAAGACAAAATTGGCGATATAGATCGGCACATCTTTGCCACTGACCGGGTGAATCGCCTTCAGGCCGGTATCCATACCGAGCTTCTCGACGGTCTCCAGTGAGGCCTCCGACACATCCATAGTCTCACAGCGGGCAATAAACAAGGTGACGTCTTCACTGCCTTGGGCCGCTTCCCGTGCCAAGGGATGTTCGGCTGCCACAGCCATATAGGTCACCCCCATGAGCGTATCCGGACGAGTGGTAAACACCTTCAATGGTTGATCGTGTCCGGGCACCTCAAAATACACCTCGACACCTTCTGATCGGCCGATCCAGTTGCGCTGCATGGCCAGCACTCTTTCCGGCCAATCCTTGAGCTTATCCAGATCATCCAGCAGCTCCTGTGCGTAATCGGTAATCCTCATAAACCATTGCGGAATTTCCTTGCGGATCACTGGCGTATTGCAGCGCCAGCAACAACCGTCGACCACTTGCTCATTGGCCAGCACCGTCTGGTCATGGGGGCACCAGTTAACCGCTGCCGATTTCTTATAGACCAGACCCTTCTCAAACAGGCGGGTAAACAGCCACTGCTCCCAGCGGTAGTACTGCGGCTGACAGGTTGCGAGCTCACGTCCCCAGTCATAGGCGAACCCCAGCCGCTTGAGCTGGGTGCGCATGTAGTCAATGTTTTCGTAGGTCCATTTGGCGGGCGGGACCTTGTTTTTAATGGCGGCATTCTCCGCTGGCATACCAAAAGCATCCCAGCCCATGGGCTGTAATACGTTTTTGCCGCGCATGCGCTGATAGCGACTGATGACATCGCCAATGGTGTAATTGCGAACGTGGCCCATGTGTAACTGCCCCGAGGGATAGGGAAACATGGAAAGGCAATAAAATTTTTCTTTATCGGGGTCTTCCGTAACGGAAAAACTGTTATTTTCTTCCCAGTATTGCTGCGCCTCTTGCTCGATTTTTTGTGGGTTGTATAACTCGTCCATTACGTCATGCTTGCTGTTTGTTCGTTTGATTCTGGATTGATTCAGGGGCGAAGCATACCGAATTCATCAGGCAAGGTCTTGGGTATCAGTGTGTGTTTTTACGCCACCACAGACCGGTCAGCAGTAACAACATCAGCGTGATAATGGGCCAATCTCCAAATCGGACATAGGGGGTGGAGCCGGTCATTGGTTGCACCGATACCGCCAGCACTGACTGCTGGAACTGCGGTGATACCGCCACCACGCGCCCACGATGGTCCACCGCCGCTGACAGACCGGCATTGTCTGCCCGCATTATCGGCCGTCCGGTTTCAATGGCGCGCATCTGCGTCATTTGCAGTAGCTGATGCGGGCCGAACGAACGTCCAAACCATGCGTTTTCACTGACATTGATCAGCATTGTCGCCTCGGGCAGGACATCAATGATTTCGTTGCCGAAGGCAGTTTCGTAACACACAGATATGCCAACCGGGTTTCCGGCCAGCTGTAATGGTCGCTGATCTTCATTCCCCCTGCTGAAATCGGACATGGGAATATTCATGGCGTTCAGTAGCCAACTGAATAGCGATTTAAGTGGCGGGTATTCGCCAAACGGTACCAGGTGACGCTTGCGATACTGGCCATCGACACGGCCAATGCTGGCAACCGTATTGAAATACTGAAGCCGGCCTTCTATAACCTGTTGACTGACAGTACCAAACAAAAAATCGGTTTTAAAATTCCTCGCCTCCGCTCGAACCGATTTTTCGAAACCCGGTGGCATTTTTTCCAGCGCCAGTGGTAGCGCTCCTTCCGGCCAGACAATCAAATCGGCATCGCGATAATCGCGGCTAAGTCTCAGGTACAGGTCGAGTATGTCTTTGCGGTAGTTCGGATCCCATTTGATTTTCAGTGGTACGTTGCCCTGTACCAGTGCCACACGCACTGGATTGCCAGCCGGACTGACCCAGCCCGGTAACGATGAGACCGCCCCGCCTATCCACAACGCGAGCAACACGGCACCAAACCGCCAGCCGCTGCGCCATCCCCGACGCCACCACATCAGTAATAAACCGGCACTGCCCGCCACCATGAAACTGACGCCAAAGACACCTAGCCAGATGGCATAACCGCTCAGCGGCAGGGTGGTCTGGCTGTAACCCACTGTGAGCCAGGGAAAACCGGTGAGCAACCAGCTACGAATCCACTCAACCAGCACCCACAATGATGGCATTGCCAGCAGCAGACGCCAGAACGCTGGCATGCTGCTGAACTGAGCCTGTAACCAGCCTACAGCTGCCACATATAATGCTAGTGGGGCAATGAATAATACTGTCGCAAATACTGCCAGGGGTGCCGACATATTGCCGAAGTTGTGCATACTAACGAATACCCATGACACTCCGACGGCAAACAATCCAATGCCAAAGTAAAAACCCAGCACGGCGCTACGGCGTGCCGCCGGATTGTTCAACCACAGATTGAACAAAAGTGCCAGTGACAACAGGGAAAATGGAAACAGGGAAACGGGCGCGAACGCCAATGGCATCACTGCACCCGCCACCAACGCCAGCAGATTTTCCCGCCAGCGGGAAGTCTGCATCAGGCCTGTGATTCCAGGGCAGACGTTTTGTCGGACCGGGTAACCTCCAGCAGATGCACGCGCCGACTGTCTGCACGCAATACCTTGATATGTAAGCCATCGAGATCTACCGTCTCGCCGCGCTTCGGTACATGTTCCAGTGTGATCAATACCAGTCCGCCAATGGTATCGATATTTTCGAATTCAAAAGCCGTTTCGAAATGGCTGTTGAAATCTTCAAGCGGCAGCAACGCCTTCACCACATAGCGCCCTTCGCCGCGTGTCAATATCATCATGTCGTCGTCTTCGATATCGTGCTCATCCTCGATCTCACCGACAATTTGTTCAAGCACATCTTCAATGGTGACCAACCCGGACACACCACCGTATTCGTCAACAACAATCGCCATGTGGTTACGGTTGGTACGGAAATCACGCAGTAGCACATCAAGGCGTTTGCTTTCAGGGACAAACACCGCGGGACGCAGAATGTCATCCAGATCCAGATCCGCTTCTTTCTTGTTTGACTGGAAGAAACGCAACAGGTCCTTGGCCAGCAGAATACCGACCACCTTGTCCTTGTCACCATCGATCATGGGATAACGCGAGTGCGCCTCTTCAATAACAAGCGGCAAAAAATCTTCCGGTGTCTGGTTCTTATCCACCACCTGCATTTGTACTCGTGGAATCATGATGTCGCGAACCTGCATTTCCGAGACCTGCAGTACTCCCTCGATCATATCGAGTGAATCGCTGTCCAGCAGATCACGCTGCTGCGCATCACGTAAAATCGAAACCAGTTGTAGACGACTGGTAGGTTCACGCAGTAGTGCTTGACTCAGGCGATCAAGAAAAGAGGGTGATGACGCCTTGGCGCCATCGCGACTACTGGGGGGTTCGTCTTTTTTGCTCATATCTTTCGCAAGTTGTTGTGATTTCAGTTTTCGTTATAGGGCGCCGGGAAACCCAGTTGCATCATGATGCGCGTTTCCTGCGTTTCCATTGCCAGAGCTTCCTGCTCATCTTTATGGTCGTAACCCTGCAAATGCATGATGCCGTGTATTACCATATGTGCCCAATGTGACAACACGGTTTTTTCCTGCTCCTTAGCCTCGCGCCTCACCACCGGCGCGCAGATAACGATATCTCCAAGTATTCCACTGCTGATACCCGGCGGATCTTCAATCGGAAAGGATAGCACATTGGTCGGACCTGATTTGTGTCGATACCGATAGTTAAGCTCGCCCATTTCTTCTTCATCAACCAGCCTTACCGTCACTTTGACGTCCTGTCTTTCCAATGCAGCAAGCAGCCATTGCCTGAATTCATCTTCACCGGGGACATCACCGCTGTTCGAGACGTCCTGCAAGGTAATCTCCATCACACTAGGCTTTATCGTTCTCTTTCGTGTCTGGCTTATGATTCTCGTAGGCTTCAACAATTTTCTGCACCAACGGATGCCGCACTACATCGCGATTGCTAAACGTGGTAAAGCTGATTCCTTTTACTCCCCCGAGGATGCTGATTACTTCGCGCAGCCCAGACTTCTGGTGGCGCGGCAAATCGACCTGCGTAATATCACCGGTAATAACAGCAGTCGTACCAAAACCGATGCGGGTGAGAAACATTTTCATTTGCTCCGGTGTTGTGTTTTGCGCCTCATCGAGAATGATAAACGAATCATTCAGGGTGCGTCCGCGCATGTAGGCCAACGGCGCCAGCTCAATCACGTTTTTGTCCAGCAGCCGATTGACTTTCTCGTAACCAAGCATGTCATGCAGAGCATCGTAAAGCGGTCGTAAATAGGGTTCGACTTTCTGCTCCAGATCCCCAGGCAAGAAACCCAGGCGCTCGCCGGCTTCCACCGCCGGCCGGACCAGCATGATGCGCTGCACTCGCGACTGCTGTAACGCCTCCACCGCGCAAGCCACCGCTAGATAGGTTTTACCGGTACCGGCTGGCCCGACTCCAAAATTGATGTCGTGAGTCAGGATATTTTGCACGTATTGCCGCTGATGTTTGCTGCGGGTTTTAACCTTCCGTTTCGGTGTCGGAACAATTAAATCTTGAACGTCAGGATCACCCTGCTCGTCCAGCGCCATTTCCTGTAATGCCACATGCACACCGGAAGGGGTCAGTAACTCGCCTCTACCAGTGGTTTTGTACAGATCTTTAAGAAAGGTTTCGACGGAACTGGCGATATCCGGCCTACCAGTCACACGAAAGTTATTGCCTCGGTTGCTGATCTCCACCCCGAGTGATTCCTCGATTTGGCGAATATGTTCGTCATGCAGGCCGCAGAGACTGGCCAGTCGGCTGTTGTCGGCGGGGGTAAGACTGAAACGAATCTCGGAAGTCTGGGTACTCAAAATCGGTTACGTGCGATGTTGATAATATTAGTGTAGACGTTAAATGTGGGTAGAGATCAAGTTACTCAAATGCGGGCAGCAAGTACTTCCGCACGCAGGCTGTTTGGCATCGCCTCTGTGATCGCAAGATCGATAAATTTCCCCACCAGGGATCTATCACTGGATGCAAAATTGACCACCCGATTGTTTTCCGTGCGCCCCGCCAACATGTCTTTACCTTTGCGTGCCGGGCCTTCTACCAGCACTTTTTGTACGGTACCGACCATCTGTGTAGATATCGTTGCCGCCATTTCATTAATACGTGCCTGCAAGCGGGACAAGCGCTGCCGCTTTACCTCAGGCGAGACATTATCTTCCAAATCCGCCGCCGGTGTACCGGGCCGCGCACTATAGATAAAGCTGAAGGAGTGGTCAAATCCGACATCCTCAATCAGTTTCATAGTTGCCTCAAAATCGTCGTCAGATTCGCCGGGAAAACCAACGATAAAATCACTGGACAGGCTGATGTCCGGGCGTACCGCACGCAACTTGCGAATACGGGACTTGTACTCCATAACGGTATGGCCGCGCTTCATGAGTGAGAGGATCCTGTCGGAACCGCTTTGCACCGGCAAATGAAGGTGGTTAACCAATTGTGGCACATCAGCATAGGCGGCAATGAGACTGCCATTAAAATGCATTGGATGAGATGTTGTATAACGAATGCGATCAATACCATCGATTTCTGCAATATAACGGATCAGTAAAGCGAGATCGGCCTCGCCACCGCCAAACATCGCTCCCTGATAGCAATTCACATTTTGACCAAGTAAGGTGACTTCGCGCACGCCTTGCTCCGCCAGGTGCACCACTTCCGCCAGCACACCATCGAACGGCCGGCTAAACTCTTCACCCCGGGTGTAGGGAACAACGCAATATGTGCAGTACTTGCTGCAGCCCTCCATGATGGAAACGTAGGCGCGAACACCGTCTACCCTGGGAACCGGTAGGCAATCAAACTTTTCGATTTCAGGAAACGAGGTATCAATCTGTCCAGGACCGTCGGCGATAACAGCGTCGAGCATTTTTGGCAGACGATGAAGCGTTTGTGGTCCGAACACCAGATCAACAAAGGGGGCGCGCTGCGTGATGGCTGCCCCCTCCTGGCTGGCCACGCATCCACCGACACCAATGACAATCCCGGGCCGTTTTTGTTTCAATTCATTCCAGCGCCCCAGTTCGGAAAACACTTTTTCCTGTGCTTTCTCCCGGATGGAACAGGTATTGAGCAGCAACACATCGGCGTCTTCGGCATTGTCCACAGCCTGCAGGCCATGACTTTCGCGCAGTAAATCCACCATGCGCGCGGAATCATAATCGTTCATCTGACACCCGAACGTTTTAATAAAAACGCTGCGTAGTGCAGTCGAATCCGGCTGGTTTGAAGAATGATTGTCCATAGCTGTGTTATACCCGGGCGGGGCGGAGTAATGTACTCGCGGCTGAACCAAAATTCCAGTCATTCGGTACTGATCTGTCCTGCGCACCCGCATGTTTTGATGCTCGACACGGAAATCACGCAGGATAACGGTTAAATCGGTCGGCGGGGTATGCCTCCCCAAAGCCCACCCGATCACGAGCAAGCTCAACCGGCTGAGTGGTCTTCGACGCAACGCCAATCTTGCATTGTCTCAAGTAGTAACGTGGCACATATAGTAACAGCAGCGCAAGTTGAGCGAGTGCAAATGCCGGATGGATTGAGTGTTTCGAACAGCACTACCCGCTTCGATCTGGCATAAAAGTGCGGGGAATCACCGCTGTTGAAACCGGTGAACCAGAATGCATCTATACAAGATTTTCGGGGGACAATTTATAACAAATTGAATTTAAATCCACATATTATGTAACGACCTGGACTTGCATCGGGCAATAAGGGAATTGTTGAATGCATTCTGATATTTGTCTGTTGTCAGTTCCACCATAACGCTGTTCCCGGCAAAATTCGATTCCATAACAAGTCCGGTATTCTACAGGACCGATTGATGAAGCCACAGCTGACGATAATCTGCCGGTAAAAGGCAAAAACCGATAAAAATCGGTGGAATTCTGCCCTTGTGGACCACGATACCGCGTATACAATTAAAAAGGCGGTAGAGATTAACGGAAATTGAGCGTCTGGGTATCTGGCACGTCAGTTGGCGCTAATTTTGGTCGCTGCAGGCCAGCGCTTAACTGTACCGATTGAATTTAAAGGGTGTGCGCTATGACTCGAATACTGGTTCTCCTGATCGCGCTGGTGGCAATGCCATCAATGGCCGACGATCTGGCTAATTCCTATGTAAAACTCTTTCAGGTCCAGGTACAGCTGGCACAAAGTGGCAATGCCAGTGCCCTGTATTCACTCGGCAAAATGCATGAACAAGGAATGGGCACACCGGTTGATCTTGATCAGGCCTACAATTGGTATGAAAAGGCCGCATCCAAGGGCGATATACGCGCCAAACACAAACTGGCGAATCGCTTATCAGCTATCTCCAATGCAGAACGAGCAAAGAAAGCCATGATAGCTGCCGACGATGCCAAACTACGAGCGCATGAACAAAGGGTAAATCGCGCTTTGACAGCCAAAAAGCGCGCTCGCTCAAAAGCATTAATAAAAAAACAACGTGAGCTGGCGGAAGCCAACAATATGGAAGATCAATAAAAGCAAATTCCTGAATACTGGCAAGGCGCGTCGCACTCTGGCGCGTCTTTTTTCTGTGGTGCCGTCGGTACGGTGGTACGACATCAATCTAACAGGTGAAAATCGCAATGCGATTATCACGTCAGAAATAGTGCCGCCCACTCGGCTACGGGTAGAGCCGGGAAATGGTAGCGAGGGGGAGACTTGAACTCCCGACCTCAGCATTATGAGTGCTGCGCTCTAACCAACTGAGCTACCTCGCCATGGATTGCCCAATTCAGGCCGATAAGGATTCGGGCTGAAAAGACGCGGGATTCTGGGTTTTCCCTCCCGCCTTGTCAAGATTCAACCAAAATACGCTGTCAAACCGCGTTAAACAACAGACAACACCGCAACATTATGACGGAATATAAATCGAAAGAATAAGCTGCGGGAATTAAAACCTCAGACATTAAACCGGAAATGGACCACATCGCCATCCTGCATCTCGTAGTCCTTGCCTTCCAGACGCAGTTTTCCAGCTTCTTTCGCCCCGTGCTCACCACCGTTGCTCACATAATCATCAAAAGATGCCAGCTCGGCGCGAATAAAACCGCGTTCAAAATCAGTATGGATTACGCCTGCTGCCTGAGGGGCCAGCGCGCCTTGCCGCACCGTCCAGGCGCGAACCTCCTTCTCTCCGGCGGTAAAGAACGTCTGCAATCCCAGCAATCGGTAGCCTGCACGAATGACTCGATTGAGTCCAGGTTCACTCAGACCCATATCTGCAAGAAATTCCTGCTTCTCCTCGTCACTCATGTCAATCAGCTCGACCTCAATTGCGGCACATATCGGCACCACTTCGGCGCCTTCTTTGTCTGCGATTTCCGTAACACGATCCAGATGCGCATTGTCTGCAAATCCCTGTTCATCGACGTTGGCGATAAACAATGTTGGTTTTGCTGTGAGCAGGAATAGAGGTCGTATAAGCCGAGTATCGTCTTCATCAAGACCCATGGTGCGAACAGGTTCACCTTCGTTCAATGCGGCGAGCACACGTATTAACAATATACCAAGCTTGACCTGTTCCTTGTCTCCGGCCTTTGACCCCTTCTCTGCCTTGGCCAGCGCACGCTCAACCGTTTCCATATCAGCCAGCGCCAGCTCGGTATTGATCACATCGATGTCGGCCAATGGATCAATCGTTCCCGCTACGTGGACAATATTTTCATCTTCAAAACAACGCACTACCTGGGCAATGGCATCGACTTCGCGGATATGTGCCAGGAATTGATTGCCAAGTCCTTCGCCTTTGGAAGCGCCGGCGACAAGACCGGCAATGTCCACAAATTCGATTGTGGTCGGCAAAACGCGTTGCGGGTTAACAATAGAAGCGAGTTTGTCGAGGCGCGGGTCCGGTACCTCGACAATGCCGATATTGGGATCAATGGTGCAAAACGGATAGTTCTCTGCCTGAATCTCCGCTTTTGTAAGGGCATTGAACAATGTCGATTTGCCGACATTGGGTAAACCAACGATGCCACATTTGAATCCCATAAACTATCGACCCCGATTTAACCGCGGTGGCCATGCAGGTCATTCATTACCTGCCCGTAATTGCCACAAATTATCTCATCTATCTGTATCAATGCCGCGCCGATCGCGGCATTGGTTTGCTGTTGTTCCGCCTGTGATGCCTTCTTAAGAACATAGGACTCAACCTGAGGGGCCGTGCCGGGGTGACCGATACCAATGCGCAGGCGCATGAATTCCTTCGATCCTATTTTATTGATGATATCGCGCAAACCGTTATGACCGCCGTGACCACCACCAGACTTGAGGCGAACTGTCCCTGGCGGTAAATCGATCTCATCGTGTATCACCAGAATGTGCTCCGGCACGATTTTATAGAATCGCGATAACCTGGCGACGGCCTCACCGCTGCCATTCATGAACGTCGATGGTTTCAACACCCATACATTACGGCCTGCAAGCTCAACTCGGCCGGCATCGCCGGCAAAGCGTTTTTCCGCTTTCAGACTACCGCCCGCAGCTCGTAACAAGGCCTCAATAAAACGGAACCCGGCATTGTGCCGGGTTGCCGCGTAGGTCTTGCCAGGATTTCCAAGGCCAACAATGAGGGAAATTCCCTGGGCCATAGTTGATATCCTGTCGTGAGGTCAGGCGAAACCTTACTCGCTTTCCTTGGGCTCTTCTTCCGAGGCCTCGCCTTCTTCGCCTTCTTCGCCTTCTGCTTCTTCTTTTTCTTCTTCCTCAATACTGCCACGTACGGCTGCAATGGTCACTATCGCCAGGTTATCACCGCCGTGAAACAAGCTCGTTAGCTCGACACCCTCTGTCAGCTTAATGTCAGACAAATGAAGAGACTCATGCAGATGAAGCTCTGAAATATCGGCTTCCAGGTATTCCGGGAGGTTCGATGCCAGACACGTAACGTCCAATTCAGTCATTAGGTGAGACACAATACCGTCCTGCAGTTTGACGCCAGGCGCGACATCTTCACCAATGAAGTGCAACGGCACGCGCATGTGGATCTTTTCACTGGCAGAAATACGTTGCAAATCCATGTGCAGCACCATCTGTTTATACGCATGATATTGCACATCACGCAGAATCACCTGCTGGGTATCGCTACCGCTTTTTACATCAATAATTGACGTATGAAAGGCCTCATTCTCCAACAGATGATAAATCTTGTCGTGCTTAAAACTGACCATCTCCGGATCTTTGTCGGCACCGTAAATAATACCCGGCACCTGACCCGCACGACGCAGACGGCGGCTCGCACCCGTTCCTTTCGTATCACGCTTATCAACGTTTAATTCAAAATTTGCAGCCATTGCCTAACTCCTCTTTCAAATGACCTTACCCGCGACCAGGTTTGGTCTGACTACCTGAAAAGTGGCTTGTAAATTCAGCCACCACCCGAAGAAACCGTCTCACGACCATTACTCCATAAACAGTGAACTCACCGAATCCTCCATTGCGATACGGCGCATCGTCTCGGCCAGCAACTCTGCAATGCTCAGCTGGCGTATTTTTTCTGAGGTTTTGGCCTCATCACTCAACGGGATGGTATCGGTCACCACCAGTTCGTCCAGTTGCGAGTCGTTAATGCGCAACACCGCATCTCCTGAAAGCACGGGGTGCGTGCAATATGCCAATACCTTCAACGCACCCTTTTCCTTCAACGCACTCGCAGCCTCACACAATGTCCCCGCGGTATCGACCAGGTCATCCATTAGCACGCAGGTGCGGTTTTTAACCTCACCAATAATATTCATCACCTTGGCCTCATTTGCCCGTGGTCGACGTTTGTCGATAATGGCAAGATCGGCTTCCAGGTGTTTTGCCAGACCACGGGCTCGGACAACACCGCCCACATCCGGCGATACCACCAGCAAATCCGGGTATTCGTGTTTCCAGATATCGCCCATCAACACCGGTCCGGCATAAATATTATCCACTGGAATATTGAAAAATCCCTGAATCTGATCAGCGTGCAGATCCATGATCAGCGCCCGGTCGGCACCAGCGGTCGAAATCATTCCCGCCACCAGCTTGGCCGTGATCGATACGCGCGCGGTGCGCGGCCGGCGATCCTGGCGAGCGTAACCAAAATATGGCATCACCGCCGTAATGCGGCTGGCCGACGAACGTTTCACGGCATCGATCAATACCAGCAATTCCATTAAATTGTCGTTACTGGGTGAACATGTAGATTGCAAAATAAACACATCCTTGCCGCGAACATGTTCCATGATCTCCACCATGATTTCGCCGTCGCTAAAGCGTCCCACCACGGCCTTGCCCAGCGGAATTCCCAAATGACCCGACACGCGATCTGCCAACTCTTTATTGGCATTACCGGCAAAAACAACAACGTTATCCAGTGGCAACTAAACCCTCCCCGGGATGAACCAGAAATCTACAGCAACCAGCGCCATAATATGGTTGGGGCGCCAGGATTCGAACCTGGGAATACTGGAATCAAAATCCAGTGCCTTACCACTTGGCGACGCCCCAGCACAAAACTCAAGAATTGAACCTGGGTACCACCAGATGCAATTCCTCAACTTTCTTGCGCCAACCTTTCCACAAGCGGCGATTGAGTCAGGCCTCGGGCAACAAAGCCGGCCCACTCGCCCGGGCATTGAGCCAGGACTTCCTCGCCCTGCACGCGGTCAGCGACCGGTAAAAAGACACCCGCTCCGGACCCCGTCATCCTGGGATTGCCAAATGATTGCAGCCATCGCAAGGCCTTATCCACCTGCGGGTACAACTTGCGAACAACCGGCTCCAGATCGTTCCTTACCCGCCCCTCGCGAAAGGCGCGTATTGTGATGGGAGGGCTATCACGTGTCAATTCAGGATGAGCGAATATGTCGGCGGTAGCAACCTGGACATCCGGCGAGATCACCACATACCAGGATGGTTCCAGCTCGATCGGGGTCAGTTTTTCTCCTACCCCTTCCGCCCACGCAGTCTGGCCACGCAAAAATACGGGTACATCGGCGCCCAGCTGTAATCCAAGCACGATGAGCTCATCTCGAGACAGACTCACACCCCAAAGCCGGTTCAGGGCGTGCAATGTGGTCGCGGCGTCGGAACTGCCGCCGCCAAGGCCACCACCTTGCGGGATTCGTTTAGTGAGGGTGATTTCAACACCCTGCTCAATATTACAGGTTTGCTGAAGTAGTCTGGCGGCCCGTCGGCAGAGTTCGTTGTGTTTGTCGATTCCCGCCGGTGGCTGTGAATGCCTGATGGCGGGGTCGTCTGTTATCGAAAACGATAATTCGTCACCAAAATCGAGAAACTGGAACACCGTCTGCAGTTCATGGTAGCCATCCTCGCGCTGCCGATTAATGTGCAGAAAAAGATTGATCTTGGCCGGGGCTGGCCAGTTGGCCCCGCTCATGGATCAGACTGCCAACGATTGAGCGCCAGCCGCACCTCCAGTATCCGTCCACTGCCATCGCCCACGAGGCGCGACATGAAAATTCGTCGCGGCAATTGCAATTGACCGTAACGGGCATAGGCCAGATACCGGATTTCCCAGTTGTTTTGCTTGAGACTTTTCAGACGACCGATTTCGTCGAGCTCCAGTTTGGCGTTTACATTGGGTATCGCCTGACCGCGTACCCAGTATTGCAAGCCATTGATCGGTATCTTCCAACCCGTCACCTGTTGCAACAGGCGCTCAGCGTCGCTATCCATGTATTCATTACCCCGGTTGTCTCTTAGCACCGCACCATTCCGGTCCTGTGTTAACGCCACCACACTACCCCCAAACGGACCGCTTAACTGAATGTGCTGTTTCCGCTCCGACTTTACCCAGCTGATTCTGGCTTGCCAGCCCCTGTCGTCAGTTTGCAGTGCAACACGGCCACGCATGCTCCAGCGATGACTGGCATTCAGCTTTTGCTGGTGGTTTTGCCACGCGGTCTGGCGTTCGGCCTCGGTCAGCCGCACAGCAGTTGTTGAACACCCGATCAGGAGGGCGGACAACAACAGCAAGGCAGGGATTCTCACTTCTTGAATTTCTTGATGGCGCTCTGCAGTACTTGGTTATCAGGATCTTTCTGTAACGCTCGATCCCAGATACGCTTCGCTTGGCGTTGCTTGCCCGACGTCCATAATACCTCACCGAGGTGGGCCGATATTTCCGCGTCGGGACGGATATCGAGCGCACGGCGCAGGAACCGAACGGCATCGCTACTGTTACCAAGGCGATAGTGCACCCACCCCATGCTGTCCAGAATAAACGGATCGTTAGGCCGTAGTTCCAGCGCCTGCTTGATCAACCTGAATGCCTCCTGATGGCGATCGGTGCGATTCGCCAGGGTGTATCCCAGAGCATTGAGAGCGTGCGCATTTTTTGGATCCAGCTTTAACACCAGGCGAAGGTCACGCTCATGTAGCACAAGATCATCCAGCTTTTCTGCTACCAGCGCACGCGCATAAAGAAGGTCCTTGTGTTTGGGCAGCGCTTTCAAAGCCTTGTTCAATATCTTGAGGGCAACAGAATATTTTCCGGCATCACGCTGTATCTGCTCTTCGGCCAGCGCCAACTGTACACGCTGCTCATCGTTGGTCGGATTAATAGCGTGCAGAATGCGTAGTCCTTTTTGCAGATCGCCGCGCTTGGCCGTCACCGCACCCAACCGGACGCGTGCCTCGAAACGATGCTTCATTTTACTGATTGATGAATACCAGCGCTCAGCCTCATCATATCGTTTTCGCCGTTCGGCCGTTTGCCCAAGATACAATTTGATCTGATCATTGGACGGATCGTTTTCAGTGGCACGCTGAAGGTATTTGTTCGCGTCCTTCAGTTTATCGGTTTGCAGCGACAACAGACCCAGCGCATACAATATATCGGTATCTTGCGGTCGTTGACGCAATACCAGTACAAACTGATTGAGCGCCACTTCCCATTGCTTGCGGTCAACCATATAACGGGCGTAACCCATCCTCACCCTGGCGGCACCGGGGTGCTTCTTCAAGTAAGCCTGATAAAAAAGCTTCGCTTTTTTCTGATCTTTGGCGGTCGAAAGTATGCGTACTTTCAGCAGGGCCGCTTCCTGCCAGCCGGGCTGAATGATCAATGCCCGATCAATCGCCGCGGTCGCGATAGATAAACTCCCGGCCTGCAATCCAAGATGGGCAAGTGCAAACTGGGCCTGTGGCCTGGCGGCGTGCTGGCGCGACAGCCGCGCCATGATTTCCAGCGACGTTATCCGATTTTTATGGCGTGCCAGTACCGCCGAGATACGCGTATAAGCCCGATCCAGTTTGTTCTGTTTACCGGCCAGCGTCAGCATTTGTTCAAACTGCTGCTCCGCTTCGACTGCATTGTCCAGTTCCAGCAATATCGTTGCCAGAAACTCGCGCCCGTCTAAGGTATTAGGACGCATCTCGACCCACAACCTGGCGCTTTCCAGCGCCTCGGAATAACGTTTGGAAAATATCGCCGCGCGGGTCGCACGCTCCGCCAGTCGCGGATCGCGGGTGGCACGAGCGGCGCGAGCTAACGAGCGAATCGACAGCTCAAAATCACCCTTGCGGCCGGCCAGCTCGCCGACCAGCACGTTATAAAGCACGTCGGGTGTTAGCTTGACCTTGGGCAAATCCGACTCGGATTTCACCGCCACGGTTTCCGTTGCCGCTTCCGGTGCTCGGTCCGGTGCAATGGCGCAACCCGCAAGAATCGCAGTAACCACAGTACCGACGACCAATAAATAAGTATTTTCTGGCATCATTCTCTAGGATTAACAATTAATGTAAAGACAGGCCGCACAAGCGGGCGCCTATCCCCCGTCCCAGTTTCTTACAACTGGGGATACCTTTCAACTTCCCTGTTATGGCGCCTGACCTTAGAATGGTCGTGCTAACAAAATGGATTCCTCTATGAATTCCCTGTTTTTACTGATGGCTGCGCTGATTGCCTTTATATTTGGCTATCGCTTTTATTCAAAGCTGCTGGCAAGCGCTATTTTCAAGCCCAGCCCTGATTATAGTATAACCGCCGGCAATGCCACGGGCAGAGGACCCGGGACGGCATTAAACCCGTATTTGCTGCTGGGCCAGCATTTCGGGTTGGTGGCTACTGCAGCGACACTCAGCGGTGCCGCGCTGGCAGTCTACTGGGGCTGGATTCCTGCCTTCCTCTGGGTGGTAGTGGGCAGCACCCTGGCGGCTGGTATTTATAGCATCGGCTCGCTGTGGTTGTGCCGGCGCCATCCCGACGAATCATTAATTGGTATTGTACGTCATTATTTTTCCGGCGGGTTCGTTGACGCGGTGCTGGTGCTGGTGTTGATCGTGCTCACGTTGCTGTCCGCCCTTCTGCTTACAATCACAGCCGGGCTGCTTGTTGATTACCCTTCGGCCGTTCTGCCTGTCGTCGCATTCCTTCTGATATCGATTTTTTTAAGTGTGTTCCTGCGCCATCGTCCCGCGAAAATGATTGCACCAGCGACGATCATCGCGCTCCTTGTACTGCTCTTGCTACTGTGGCCACTGGGTAAGATTGTCATTGGTTTTTCGGGAGCAATTAATCTTGATTTCGCCGGCAAGCCCCTACTGACTCTGAATGCGCCACTGGCCTGGATCATTTTTTTATCCATATTTCTCTACTTTGCTCAACGCCGACCCCTTGAGCCGTCGCTGGGATCGCGTGCCTGGCTCTCCGCCACCCTGTTTGTGGTAATGCTGCTGATCCTGTTTATTGGCGTCTTGATTGATCACCCGCAAATTCTTGCGCCCGGATTCAATGCCGCCGCCAAAGATGTGCGGGCGCTTCCCTGGCTACTGGTGACCATAACCGGTGGGGCGATTGCAGGCATCTATATGCTGGTCGCCAACCACTACACCGCACCGCGCCTTGCCAGCGAATCCGATGCCCGGGTGGTGGGCTATGGTGTGGTGGTGCTGGAAGGATTGACGGCGGTTTCAGCCATCATTATTTGTACAGCAGGTTTCGCCTCACTGGCAGAGTGGAAGGCGTTTTACGCTTCCTGGTCTGGAGGACTGAACCCGTCCTATATCCTGCAACTTTATATTAACGGTTTTAACTATTTTGCTTCTTTCGTCGGGCTGTCTCCGGGTTTTTCTAC
>SDBS01001633.1_pt1 | contig 22706 bp, 18 predicted proteins | sample 2277091 | NCBI WGS metagenome assembly SDBS01 (sample SAMN10404972, study PRJNA504765) | marine sediment metagenome | isolation source: marine sediment core GS10_PC15, 163 cmbsf | place: Arctic Ocean: Southern Knipovich Ridge | collected 2010
ATTGTAGAAATCCGAAAAATTGAAGCAGCATTAGCTAATAAAGTTACATTTGCTGGGTTAGAAGAATCAGTAGTAGTGAGAACCCCCCAGCAATTAGCTAGACAATTAGAAAACCGCGTGTTAACTAAAGGTGATATACTTAGCTTTTATTCTATGGGTCGCAGAGTCGATCTTATTGTTATAGATTACAGTCCTCAAGCTGAAGCAGTAAGAATTCATTTAGAGACAAAAATCATTTTGAGTGAAAAAAGCCACAAAGAAATTACTGAAATGGAGCATACAAGAGTATCTTATGAAGATATAGGTGGTTTGGAGGATGAGATACAAAAAATACGTGAGATGATTGAATTACCAATACGACATCCTGAACTATTTAAAAGAATAGGCATCGATCCTCCTAAAGGAGTTTTACTCCATGGACCTCCTGGAACGGGGAAAACTCTATTAGCTCGAGCTGTAGCTTATGAAACAGAGGCTCATTTTAAAACGATAAGTGGACCTGAAATAATGAGTAAGTTTTACGGGCAGAGTGAAGAAAATCTCCGTAAAGTATTTGAAGAGGCTAAAGAAAATGCTCCTTCCATAATCTTTATTGATGAGTTAGATTCAATAGCACCAAAAAGAGGTGAAGTAACGGGGGAAGTTGAAAGACGAGTTGTAGCCCAATTACTTTCTTTAATGGATGGCTTGGAAGGGAGAGGCGAAGTAATAGTTATTGGTGCTACTAATCGAGTTAATGATATTGATCCCGCCTTAAGAAGACCTGGAAGGTTTGATCGAGAAATTGAAATTGGTGTTCCAGATACAGATGGGAGATATGAAATTCTATTAATTCATACTCGTGGAATGCCCTTGCATGGTGATGTTGATCTTCGGTCAATGGCTGAAAGAACACATGGGTTTGTCGGAGCAGATGTACAAGCACTTGCCAAGGAAGCAGCAATGTTAGCAATTAGAGAGATTTTGCCTCAAATAGATCTTGAAAAACCCATACCACAAGAAATCTTAAATGATTTACAAATTGAAATGGTTAATTTTGAGAATGCTCTAAGTAGCATTGAACCCTCAGCCTTAAGAGAAGTTTTGATTATCCAACCAACTGAAACCTGGGATGATGTTGGAGGTTTAGAAGAAGCTAAACTTCAACTAAGAGAAGTAATTGAATGGCCTTTAAAGTATCCGGAATTATATAGACATTTAAATTCAAAACCTCCCAATGGAATTTTACTGTATGGACCTCCTGGAACTGGTAAAACATTAATCGCAAGAGCATTAGCCCATGAAACTGAAATTAATTTTATATCAGTAAAGGGACCTGAATTTTTATCAAAATGGGTAGGTGAAAGTGAAAAAGCGGTGCGAGAAACTTTTAGAAAAGCGCGATCTGCTGCACCATGCATTATCTTTTTTGATGAAATAGATGCGATAGCTGGTGTGCGGGGAAGGTCTGCAGGTTCTCAAGTTACTGAGCAAGTGGTATCCCAATTATTAACTGAAATGGATGGATTGGAAGGTTTAAAAGATGTTGTTTTACTTGCTGCAACTAATAGGTCAGATATGCTTGACCCTGCTTTATTGCGATCTGGGAGATTTGGAAGGCATATTGAAATACCAATGCCCGATTTAGAATCCCGTGTCAAAATTTTTAATATTCATCTTAAACATAAACCACTTGCAAAAAATATTGATATTAATAAATTAGCACAAGAATTTGAAGAATATACAGGAGCAGACATCCAAAGTGTCTGCGAAGAGGCAACACTTTTAACAATTCGGAAAACTATTGCCGATGGTACTATTAATACCCAAGATCCAGCGTCGGTAAAAAGTGTAGAAATTGGTAAAGCTGAATTTGAAGACGCTATACTGAAAGTTTTAAAATCAGCAGATCTAGCTCAAAAGGCTCATAAAAAATACGAAAAAGAACCGGAGGGAATGTACAGGTAAAATATCTTCAAATTAAGTATAGATTTTTTTTAATTCTAATATAAGGTGATTTGTAATGGAAAAACGGAATGATAATTTTATTGGTTTAGATTCGTTACTGGAAATTCTAGGAAATCCTACAAGAAGATTAATGCTTTCAAAGTTGGCAAAAGTTCCTCATTCACCCTCAGAACTAGCCAGCGAATTGGGAATATCTAGACAAGCTGTTCATAGTCAATTAGAAATACTTAGTAAAAATGACATCATACAAAAGGTTGGAGAGGAAAAACGGGGTAATACTTACAAAATAAAAAGCGACATCTCACTTAGAATAAATATTACACCTGATTATTACGGTATAAAATTTCGGACATCTGAAATAAAAATTGGCTTTAAATCAATTCAATTAAAAGATACTGATATTTCAACGGATTATAAAAAAAAATCACCAAATGATAAAATTAGATTATTAGGAGAAAAGATAAAAACAATTGAGAATACTATTAGAGATTTAGAAATGGAGAGAATGAATTTACTTCAAAATAAACAATGCTATATAGTAGAACTAAAAAATATTATAGATGGAAAGTATAAAGAAAAATTAAGAAAGACTATTATGGAAAGACAGACTAAAGCAAAAAATATAAAAGAAAGTTTAAATCTAATAGAAGAGATATTTCTCACATTGTTTTTTAATCCAAATAAATATGACCATCGAATCAATATCGATAATTTAATTGATGAAATCTACTTTTCAGATATAGACTCAATTGAACGGGCTCAAAGTCGAATATCTATTGAACCATTATTGAAGGATCTATCCAGAGCAATGGATCTCTTTAGAGAAGATGATGATGATTGGTTTTTCGATATTTAAAATATATTATTGAGAGGTGAAAGAATATAAATCTTGAAGAATTAAAAAAACAGATGCCGGAAATTTTTGAAAAAGTTAAAAAAGATGTTAAAAGGACCGTTGGACGCCATAGAGCAGGTATTAGTTTAGGTCTTATAGAAATGGGTATGTTTCAAGGAAAATTTGTAGGTGGCATGCATTTTCCACCTGGCACTGATATAGTTATGAATAAAGCACCCCTAAAAGTTATTCTTGAAGAACAACCCTATGAAATCGTTTGGGCTTATACTTACCATATTTTATTACACGAATATGTACATTCCTTAGGCGTTTGGGATGAATATCAATGTCGTGATATAACTCGTCGAATCACTGAAGAAGTGTTTAAAGAAGCAGATCATCCCGCAATTATTTTAGCTAAGAAGGGTATAGGTGCTTATTTTCCAAACTTAAATCTTATATATAGACCTCCAGAAAAACGACCTGATGGAATATCTATAGAATATATTTCAGGATTTGATAAAAACAGCTTCGAATATTATTCCTAATTAATGGAAAATATAACTATCTAAGATTTTATTGTTAATTATGTAGAGTTATTTAAATTTTGTACAAGCAAGGGTATTATTTAATGGATATTGAAAAATTAATTGGTCAAAAAATCACAATATTGGGGGTTGCTAAGGATGCTAAAGGTGGAGCTGTCTTACTTACATCAAATAAGGAACCAATCTACATAAAGGGTCTTGATTCTTGGCCTACGGAATTATTTGATAAACAACTTAAAGTTACAGGTGTTTTAAAAGAAGAGAAATTTATCCCTGATCCTGTGATCGATGAAGATGGTAGCATAAGTACTGGAGCATATGGAGCTCAGTTGGTTTTAGAAAATGCTAAATATTTCGAATTTAAATAGAGCTCTATTCAAGAATTTATAATTTCTTGCAATAACTTTTCAATTTCAAGTAAATCTTTTGAATTCGGTTTTAAGATGCACATTTCCTTCTTATCATCTTTTTGTAATGTTAACAATCCAGAAGTTTTTATCCTACTTTCTATGTGGTTTTCTTTATTTCTCAATGCTTTTTTAAAAATTGAAGATATGTTATTGAAATCTAGTTTGGTTATTTCTTTCTTTTTATAATCGCCTCCATCATAAAAACCACTTGAACTAAGATGGGGCTTTATAGGTATATATTCTATGAATATTTTAAGATCGTTTTTGATAATGTATTTATTACCGCTTCCATCAGCATATTCATATATTTCATTTTGATTTTTATTCATGTTAAAATCACCTTTTTATGTTTATTTATTTATTTTCGGTAAGCATTAAAATTAATTATATAAAATTATATAGATTACATAGAGAAGGAAAATTATTTTTAGAGTGATTAAAGATTACCCAAACATCTCAAGACGGTACCGCTCAGGGGGAAGAGGAGATACCTCACTTCTCTGAAAGATAATGCCATTATATTAGTGATAATAAGGAATCAGCCTTTATCTCAAAAGAATTACCCAATTTTTGTACCCAGTCTGGCATTTCTCTTCCGAATTTATACCGTATAGATTCTAATCTTACTATACCTGGGGGATGAGTCTGCCAGTTATCTAATTTTAGTTTAAACTTGGGATATTTAATTTTTAAATAGTTTTCACATATATTATAAAAAATGAAATATATTTCAGTGGAAATATATATTATATATTTTTCTCGTTCAGATTTAGCAAAGTTAAGAGAAAGTTGTAAACTTACTAAATCTGTTTTGATTTCTCTCCTCCAATTCCCTAAAAGTTTATTTTTATAAGATTCACTTCTATTAAAATCATTAAGAAAAGACTTTCAAATAATACCTTTGCTTGTATAAAATTTAAATAACTCAACATAATTAACAGTGAAATCTTATTTCTTTAAATATTTCTAATTTATATTTTTACTAAGAAAAATAAATGTCGGGGTATAATTGTTTAAAAGTTCTGAATAAATTGATAGAATAAAAAATTATTTTATTTACAATAATAATAGCAAAAAATTCTTAGCTAATTTTTAGTGAAAAAACTTAATTGATGAAAATCAAATGGTTAAATATAATCAAGAGAGTTATGAGAATGCAATATCCAGGTATATTGAAAGTTTTATCGAGCTTTTAAATATAAGATTGGAATTTACAATATCAAAAGATGAAATCATAAAAATTTATAAAAAAATTCTTGATATAGTCCCCCCAGCAGCAAGCTCAACAAATTTTCAGTCTTTATATTTTTATTTAGGTAAACGAAAAGATCCTAAATATCTTGCTGCTGCTTTAATTTATCAATATCTTATTAGTATTGGAAAGGAGCTTTCACAAGCTAAATTAGGAAAATTTTTAGGGCTTCATGCACAAATGATTGGAGAATTTTCAGGATCAATTTCAGATCTGACAAAAAAATTTCTCAAAAAAAAAGGATATCACCACATTCACAGACCTAAAAAGTTAGGTGAACCGGTATACACGGAAAACGTTTTTAAATACATTAAACTCCATCTCAGAGCTTTTTCAATTAAAAATTCATTAAAATTTTCGGATGATGATGTCAATTCAATTAAGGAAATATATTATAAAGCCATTGACTCAATAAAAATCGAAAACTATAATAAAAAATTTGGAACTTTTTATGATTTACTTTACAGAAAACAACCAGCGCACTTAGCTGCCGTTTTATGCTTTATATTTATAAAATATTGTAAGGATATGGAAATTAATATAGAAGATTATATTGAAATTTTAAATAAGGATAAAAATTATCAAGCGAATATAACGATTTTAGGAAATATGACAAGTAAATTTACAAGAGATTTTTATAAAAACCACATATTTAAAGAATTCATTTATCGAAAAAAAACCTTATATTATCTTAAATTATATTTAAAAAGATTAATGAGATGGATTTCTTCCAACAAAAAGAAATTTGACTGCAACTATTTAATTGATCATTTAGATCTTACATTTATTAATAATATCATGGAAGTTTATGATAAAGCAATTTTAAATGAATTCCAAATAATTTATATTAATGAGCATGGGGAAGTATTCTATTATTATCCTCAACTAATGGCACTATCCCTTATATTTTATGGTTTAAAAATTACTGAAGAACTCGAAGAGTTAGCCATTGTTGATAAATTTAAATCTTATTTTAATGAAGAAAGAAATTATGGGTATATATCGAATATATCTGTAAATAGATTATATCCATATGTGAAAGATTTTCTTGGTAGACTTAAGTATCAGAAATTTACAAGAAAATCATTTATTAAATATCTTAAACAAAAAATAAAAAGATTTTATCATTTGGAAAGTGCTCTCATTTTAAAGCTTTTTAAATTAACAGATTTTTCTTTTAAAGAATTCTGTCAGGAATTAAATGTTCACGGAGGCAAAAAGACAGCTTCTGTTTTAAACATTATTGAAAAAAGAGTTAAATTTACGGATCCTCAAACATTCGAAAATATAAGGAAATTTATTAAATCCTATTTATCTGGAACTGTTCAAAATGATGTCTTTTTATGGGTAAATCGTATCCAAGAAAGAAGACAGAAAGATTTTATTGATCGAAAAATTACATATTCTTTTAAATGGGAAAAAAATAGGATAAAAAATATATCAAATAGGAGGTTAGCTGATACACTTTATAAATTTTTATCAAAAATAGAAAATGGAAAATATCCACAGCAAATTTTTAGTTCAAATAGTATGCCTCGTGTTTCGATGTTGAAATTAATCGGTGATGATGAGCAGGAAATAAAAAGTAAATCGATAGAAGCATTTCTTTCAAATAAAATGATATTACATAATTCAAATCACTTTTTATGTGAAGCTGTAAAAAGAATTTATCAGAATTATCATTTAAGTAAAGTAGGAGAAATCCCAGATCATCCAGCAATAATGAAAGAATTGTTAGTAAATAATGGTATTGTTATAGCAACAGAGGTCCTTGTTTGGAAAAAAATCAAATATTCTCGAGATTATTTTTTAGGACAAATAGATTTAATCTATGTTTTAGAAAACACATTATTTATAGCTGAATATAAACCAAGTATTAATCAGATTTATAAAAGTCTTCCACAATTCATGGGATATGGTATCTTGATGCAAGAATGTTTAAAAGAGTTTGGTGATATCAATAGCTATAATATTAAATGCATTGGTTTTAGTAGCAAATTTGCATGTGAATTCAATCCAGATAATTTAAAGTGTGAAATAACAAAATTTATTGAAATTCTAAATAAAAAAAGGAGTAAACCATTAAAAAGTCAGAAATTATCTAAAAATTCTAAAAAAACAGATCTATTAGAAGATCTTAGAAAATTAATATTATAATTATTACTAATTCACTTTAAAATATCCTTTTAGTATTAATATTATTAATACGTTATTTTTAATTCTGAACAGTTAAAATTAATTAAAAAAGACATTTCTAGTTATATAAAGAAAAAACAAAAAACGGTAGAATAAAAATATCAGATACTTCAGAAGACGATACTCAACAAGAAGATATTGAGAAAAAAATGGAGATTACTCCAAAGCAACTAATCTTAAATTGGCATTATAAAGATGTTGATAAAGAACTGGTGTATGATATAAATAAATGTATTGGATGTAGCCTCTGTAAAATAGTTTGTCCTGTTGAGGCTATTGAGTTGGGCCCAATTCCTGAAATAGCTCAAGATATATTAGACGATTCCAATCCAAAAATCCTAATAGACCACGATAAATGTTGTTACTGCCTTTTATGTTGCATTGTTTGTCCTACAGACGCATTTCATGAGAATATTGAACCTGAAGGGCAAATTGATTTAAACGAATACCCCTCAATTGGAAAATTCTATACAATAGACATGAAGAAATGCATCGAAGATAAAGAAAACGAGATTTGTCAATTATGCTTAGATGTTCGAGAGAGAAACCATGTAGAAGAATATTTTAAAATTCAAAATGAATGTCCAACTAAATGCTTTAAAATTAATTCTCCAATAGAGGGAGAGGTCATCCTTAAAAAAAATATGCTCCATAAATGTGACCCGTTAGGTTGTAAAGCGTGTGTGAATATTTGTCCCGTAGAATCATGGTTTATCCCTGAAAGTGCGGAAGAAATCGCCAAATATGGTAAAATTGCCTGTAATGAAGATGCTTGTTTTTATTGTGGGGCGTGTGTTAATTCTTGTCCAGACGATTTAATTGTCGTGGAGCGTAAAAACATTGAAATAAATGATCCTAATAAAAAAGGTTCATTTCCGTGGATTGAAGGTTGGGTAAGAAACATCAAAGAAATTTTAAGAAAACGGTTAATTCAGAGAGAAAAAGAACCAATTGACATTCCCATCATCGAACAAGAAATCGAAAAAGTTAAAGAAAAAATATTAGAAGAAGTTCCTCAGTTATCTGAAGAGGATCGAAAGAAATTAAATGAGCTAAATGACAAGATACAAAAACTACTAAATTCTCAGAAGATACGGTATTGGATTAAGGATAAAAAAGTAGATAAGATCTCCAAAGAATTGAGAAAGCAATTAGGGTAACAAGTTTCTTTTTTTAGTGTATATTTTGCTCAATAATTCAACTTATCCAATAACTTATTACTATTGCGTGATACAACACACATATAAAACAAGATTAAAATTTAAGGAGGTCGATAATTATTTCTCAAAACACCCAAAAAGTATTTAAAATTGTCGGGACTGTAAAAGACGTTAAAGGACACTGTGGAGCGAAACATAAAGTAGGGGATACGTTAGAATTAGGTACCATAAATACTGGAGGATTATGTGGTTTTTTTTACCATGATATTTTTCCAACTATTCAAACCCTTCAATTTGGAGGAACTATTCCATGGACACGAGATCCTGATGTAGTCATAGTTGAATGTCCCGATAGAATAAATGCCGTAACATTGATTTTAAAAAGAATAAGAAAATAACCTTATCCCTCATTTAATAGTATATTGCTTAATATTATGGTGAATTTAACATGACAAAGACCTTATTTTGGAACAGTTCATACGAAAAAGAATTTGAAGCTACAATAACAGATATAAAAAAGGGGGGTGTGATACTTGATCAGACATTATTCTACCCTGGAGGTGGCGGACAAGCTAGTGATCGTGGTTTTCTAAAGAAAGGGGCTTTAACATTTAAAGTCGATAACGTAATTAAACAAAAAAATGAAATAATTCATCATATTGCATCAGATTTTCAAGATCAATTGAAAATGGGAGATATAATCGTAGGAAAAATTGATTGGGAATATAGATATGGGCTCATGAAAGCTCATTCTTCTCAACATATTTTTTCAGCAGTTATTCTTAGAAAATTTAACATTGAAACAACTCGAGTTAATATAGAGTTTGATGATGTTTCTCTCAGTCTTGCTCAGAAAATAAATTATAACCAGTTAAAATCCGCTTTTAAAGAAACAAATGAAATATGTATATTACTGAATCACAAAATTTTTGGAGAAATTATCTCATTTGAAGATGCAGAAAAAATGTCTAATGATATTAGGGGAATTTTACCAAAAGAGGATCAAATTAGATTAGTTCGGGCAGAAAATTGTGATGTAGTTTGTTGTGGTGGAACTCATGTACAAAATTCTACAGAAATCGGACCGATTATTGCTTATTCATTCACAAAAGGAAAAAATCTTAAATACTTTGTCGGGAATAAAGCAATAAAACTTCTTTCCGAATTAAATGTTGACATCTTAAATTCTGCACAATTATTAGGACAACCGATTAACAAAATAAATGAAACAATTGAAAAACAAACCAATATTATATCAAAACTCCAACAAGAAAATATTGATTTAGCAGTAAAAACAATTAATATTCTTTCTAAAAATCCAGTTATAACGATAAAAAATATTGCTATCTACATTTTGGAAATGGAAATCGAGAACAAAATACTTAATAAAGAATTTAAAAAATTTCCATTAAATTCACTTCTTATTATTACTATTGGAAATAAGAGAATTAGAGTTCTTTCAAAAAGTCAAGAAATAATGGCTAATGACGTAATACAATATTTGACAAGGAAATACGGGGGTAAAGGAGGAGGTTCGAATCAGGCTGCCCAAGCGTTATTGGATAGTAAACCTAAAGAAATTTTATCTGATCTACAATCCTTTCTTACTTAGAATTAAAGAAATTATATAACAAAGGAAATTAAAGAAAAAAAAGAATATTTTCTTTCTTTTTTATTTACAAAATGTACTTGTTTTTATAATTTCTCCAATAATTATAGTAATTCTATAATTTAGTTTCAAAACACTAGTTCAAGAATAATGATATTAAAATTAAAAATTAAACCTAACAGAAGAGATAATAGAATAGCAGTGTGGATTCAAAAAAATACGAAAATTGAATCTGATTTACTCCAAATTTTTGAGTTCTTTAAAGAAAATATAACAATTTCACAAATTCGAGTAATTCATAAATATTATAAAATATCATCAGAAAATCCGGCAATTATGATGTCTTTCATCTCCTCAATTCATGAAATTATACCCGAAGTTTATTTTAGTTCTGAAGATTTAATTGAAGAAGTTGAATGTCTGAATATAAATAAATCTTAGACCTGTATTTTAGTCAGTTAAATAATAAGTGGGAGGAGGGGGATTTGAACTTCCAGAAGACCATCGAAATGATGAACTTTCCCCGGCCCCTTGGTCCCAAACCAAGAATCATACCAAGCTAGACTACCCTCCCACATATTCTGAGGGAATTAAATCTTGAAGTGACTTTAAATTTAAGAAAGTCTAATTTTATAAAAATTAAAATTATCTTTTCAATTTATCCTTTTTATATATTATTAATGCTTTTTTATAATAGTAAAAAAAAAGATTTAGTCAAATTGAAGTTAGTCGTATATCTACAGAAAATTGGAAATATCAATAAAAGGATATTAAAGAATTTAAAAAAGGATTTAAAAAAACAATTTCGAAAATTCGTAAATTCTGTAATTATTTTGCCTGAAAAAATGGAATTAAAGGAATCTTATTATGTCCCTAGTGAGAGGCAATATAATGGATATACTATTTTCAAAACATTGAAAAACAGTAATGATAAAGATAAACTTTCTAGTACTTTAGGAATTTTAGATGTAGATATCTTTAAAAAGAAATTGAATTTTATTTTTGGAGTAGCAACAAATCCAAAACATCCGCTAAAAGATTATCCGGGAAGTGCTATAGTTTCTGTAGCAAGACTTCGAGAAGCCTTTTACTTTAGAGATGAAAGAAATGATCTTATAAGGAATAGAGTTTTAAAAGAAGCGGTGCATGAGATTGGACACACTTTTGGTTTAAAACATTGTGAAAACAAATGTGTCATGCAATTTTCAGAAACCATAACTTATGTAGATAATAAACCGCTACAGTTTTGTACCGATTGTACAGTAGTCTTAGAAGATTTAACTAACCAAAACTAGTTATGATTTAATAACTCTCTTTATATTTATTGTAGAGCAGCTCACTAATTTTTATAATTTTCTTATATTTTTTCACTAATTTTACTAAATTAAAAGGGATATTATTAAAACCAAAATATGCTCCTGCTAAACTACCGCCAATAGCTCCAACGGTATCAGTATCACCTCCCGCTGTCACAAGTGCGTATATGCATTCTTTAAAGGAATTTAAATTTTTCAAAAATATAAAGATCGAACATACAACAGTACTTATAGAATAAGGATGTACAAATGATTTTCCCATATAATCCTCGATAAAGTATGGTGATTTCACTCCAGCTTGACTAAACTTTATCAGTCCAGATCCAATAGATAAATTTAGATTCGATTTTAATTTAGTTAAAATCTTGATGAACTCATCCCAGATCTTCTCATTTGACCCAGAGATCGATGAAGTTATTGCTTCAAAAAATTCATCAACTGAAAATCTTGTTTTTGGCCCCTTATCAATTAAATAGGCGATCGCGTTCGCAATTATAATTGCACCTGCTGAAGCAGCAGGATGTGAATGGGTAATCTCACTTGATGTTTTTGCTGCGACTTTTAAACTCCTTAAATCTTTGTTATAAAATAATCCAATCGGTGCTATTCGCATTACAGTTCCATTTCCACCAGAATTTGAAGCTGCTTTTTCCCAAGCTATTCCATATTTCAATTTTCTAATGGATGAAATACACCCATATCCAGGGCCAATTGGAGGGTCACCCAGCCATTTAATATATTCCCTTATATAACTCTCATGATTTAATCCATCTCCTTCAATTATCGCTTGTGCTGTATGCAAAGTTAACTGCGTATCATCGGTATAGGTTTTAAATAAATTCTTTTTATTTTGAACTAAATCATCAAAATCTTTGAATTGAGAATGTATATATTCCCCTAACTTTCCCTCAAATGGCATCCCTAAAGTATCTCCAATAGCGACACCTAACAATGTTCCATTAAATTTATCCAAATAATCAACTTTCATATTACTTATCATCTATGTTTCTAAAATAGATAAAGTATCTACTTATCTCTATTAATTACTAATAAACTGCTATTTGATAATCCTATTGATAAGATAAAACTATAGAACAAAATAGCATATTTAATATTATTTTTTTTAGAAATAATAATAATAATGGTAATTTTTTTAAAAATTCAAAAATAACCATATTTTAAAACTAATAATAGAATTTTAGTGATAAGAAATTATGGACAAACAAATTGGATGGATTGGAACTGGAGTCATGGGACAATCAATGTGTAGTCACATTATAAAGGCGGGGTATAATGTAGCCGTATATAATAGGACTAAGGAAAAGGCTAATGAATTAGTTAAAATGGGCGCTCAATGGTGTTCTAATCCTAAAGAAGTTGCTGAAAAGAGTGATGTCGTGTTTACCATCGTGGGCTTTCCAAATGATGTGAAAGAAGTATACCTTGGTGAAAATGGTATTCTTAACGGCATTAAAGAAGGAACAATTCTTGTAGATATGACAACATCTGAACCAACACTTGCTCAGTTGATTTATGAAGAGGCAAAGAAAAAAGGCGCTCATTCCATTGATGCTCCAGTTTCTGGTGGTGATGTAGGTGCTCGCCAAGGAACCTTAGCAATCATGACAGGAGGCGATAAGGATGTTTATGATAAAGTATTACCATTTTTCGAATTAATGGGGAAAAATATCGCATATTTGGGAAAAGCAGGAGCAGGACAACATACCAAGATGAGTAATCAAATTCTCATTGCATCAACTATGATTGGAGTAGTCGAATCTTTACTTTATGCTTATAAAGCAGGGAATGATCTTGCTGAAGTGATTGACGTGATAGGAAAAGGAGCTGCGGGATGTTGGTCAATCAATACTCTTGGACCTAGAATAGTAGATGGAAATTTTGATCCAGGTTTTTTCATAAAGCATTTTGTAAAAGATATGGGCATAGCACTCCAAGAAGCGAAAATAATGAAGCTAGCTCTCCCAGGTCTAGCTTTAGCATATCAATTTTATGTTTCAGCAATGGCAGTTGGTTTAGAGAATCTTGGAACCCAAGGTATCTACAAAGTATTTGCTAAAATGAATGGGATTAACCTTTAATCACAATTAATATTATTTTTTTTAGAAAATACCTCAATACGAAAAAATAATTATGATGGAATCATTACTTAAATTACTTTTTAGAGATGAGTAAGTTATGAGTCAATTAGGACCTAAGAAAGATAAATATGATAAAATTTTATTGATGTATTCAGGAGGATTAGAATACATACAATTTATGTATGTATGATCAAACACTTCCTGTATGATCAAATGGTTACAAGAAACCTATGAAGCAAAGATATATACATTTACTGCAGACCTAGGACAAGAATTTGCAGATCCTTCAAGATTTAAGGAAATTGAAGAAAAATCTTATAAATTGGGGGCTGTAAAACATTTTACCGTAGATTTAAAAGAAGAATTTATTAAAACTTATGTTTTTCCAACAATTAAAGCAAATGGATTATATCAAGGAGTATACCCATTAAGTACCGCCATAGGAAGGCCCTTAATCGCAATCGAAGCTATTAAAATAGCTAAACGAGAAAAGATTTCTGCTGTAGCCCATGGATGTACGGGTAAAGGAAACGATCAAATTAGACTCAATGTTACGTGTAAAGCTTATGCTCCCGAAATTGAGGTTTTAATGCCTCTGATTGAGTGGAATATGGGACGTGATGATGAGCTTAAATACGCGAAGACACATGGAATACCCATCTCTAACCAAAACAAAAAATATAGTACTGATGAGAATCTTTTTGGAAGAAGTGCTGAATGCGACATACTGGAAAATCCATCCGTGGAACCTCCTGAAGATTCTAGAGAATGGACTACAAAACCCGAAGACGCTCCCGAAAAACCTGAATATATTACTATTAATTTTGAGAAAGGAGTTCCTGTGGGATTAAACGGGGAAAAAATGAATAGTGTTAATCTTTTAGGAAAAATCCATGAAATTGGATGTAAACATGGAGTGGGAAGAATTGAACACATGGAAGATCGAGCAATTGGTTTAAAATCAAGAGAAACTTATGAAGTTCCCGCAGCTTTAATTTTAATAAAAGCACATAGAGATCTTGAGAAATATGTATGTACGAAACATGAAAATTCATTTAAAACTCATGTAGATCAAAGATGGACAGAATTAGCATATGAAGGATTATGGATTGATCCCTTAAGAGATGCTTTAGAAGCATTTATCAATGAAGTAAACCAAAAAGTAATAGGGAGCGTAAAATTAAAATTATTTAAAGGAAGTGCAGAAGTAGTTGCTCGTGAATCACCATATGGTTTGTATGATTTAAACTTAGCAACCTATGATACTGAAAGCACATTTAATCAAAGATTAAGCTACGGATTTATTCCTCTTTGGGGCATGCAGAGTAAAATGGGATATTTGATTAAAAAAAAGATTAATGAAAATAAAAAATAAAAATCTTATTTGCTTTTTCTCTGTTTATCAATAAGCCTTAAAAGTGATTCTAGACAATTATTATTTTAATCAACTAATTAATTTTGATCAGATGAGAATGTTATGTCAAAACTAGATAAATTAAAAAACGTTATAACGGCAATGCTTACACCATTGAAAGAAGATCTCTCTATAGATGAGGAAAAATATAGAGAGTTCATTAGATTTCAAATTGACAACGGGTGCCACCCTCTAACGATGGGAACAACTGGCGAAAGTGCCACCTTATCTCATGAGGAGCATCATATAGCAATTGAAATAACTGTTGATGAAGCTAAGAAGAGCGGAAAGGACCCTTTTGTTTTAGCCGGAACAGGGAGTAATTCTACCAAGGAAGCAATATCATTAACTCAGTATGCTGAAAAAGCTGGGGCTGATGGAAGCCTTCTTGTTGTCCCCTATTACAATAAACCTGTTCAACATTCATTAATTGATCATTTTTCTGCTATTGCAGAATCAACTTCCCTTCCAATCATTTTATATAATGTTCCAGGGAGAACCGTGAGAAATTTAGAACCTGAAACGATAGCTACATTAGCGAATAAAAACGATAATATTGTGGGAATAAAATGTGCATCAGGAAATATAGATCAAATTACCAGAATAATTAAATCCACACCAGATGATTTCATCGTATTGAGTGGAGATGACGGGATGACATATCATCTGATGGCACTAGGTGGATTGGGTGTAGTAAGCGTCGCAGCTAATATAGTTCCAGCTAAAATTTTCGAATTTACTAAAACAATGCTAGCGGGAGATTGGATAAAAGCGAGAACTATGCAATTAGAACTATACGATTTGTTTAAAGTATTGTTTGTTGAAACTAATCCGGGGCCAGTAAAATATGCTGCCGAAATCATGGGAATCATGAATAAAAGGATGAGACTACCCATGACCCCTCCTTTAGAGAATAATCAAATGAAAATTAAGAAAGTATTAGAGAATTTAAAATTACTTTAATTTAATATCTTGGAGGCTCTAATTTGATAAAACTATTAATATTGGGCGCAGTCGGTTCAATGGGGAGATTAATTGGTAAATTAGCATTGGAAGACGATGATATTGAGGTAGTAGGAGCTTGTGATATTAATAATGTCGGTGATAGATTAGAAAATTTAGTGGGTACTACAGATCCGAACAAGATTTTAATCACCAATATTGAACATCTTCAAGAAATTATTGAGGATAAAAGACCGGATGTAGCTGTAGATTTTACAATAGCAGAAGCCGCAGAATTTAATTGTAATATTTGCGTAAGGAATAACGTTCGATGCATCATTGGCACTACGGGACTCACTCAAGATTTTCTTAATGAATTTGAAGAGTTAATAATAGAAAATGAAGCTCCCGCAGTAATTTCTTCAAATATGGCCACCGGTGTAAACATTTTTTTTAAAATGATTTCTATTTTAACGGCTTATTTAGAAGAATGGGATATTGAAATAATTGAAGCTCACCATCATAGAAAACGCGATAGCCCTTCAGGCACAGCCTTAACCATTGGTAAAATTATCGCTGATACTATAGGAGCCAATTTTGACCAAGTTGCAAAGTTTGGACGAAGCTATGGCCCTAATAAAAGAGTAGTTGGTGCGAAAAATGAGATCGGGATACATTCCATACGAGCCGGTGATATCGTAGGTGATCATACCGTTTTATATGCTGGTCCAGGAGAAAGAATTGAATTTAAACATCAAGCACATAGTCGTATGTGTTTTGCTAGCGGGGCAATTACAGCTGTAAAATTTATTGCTGAAGAAAGAGAGAATAAAATATACACTACTCGTGAGGTTCTTGGATTATAATATATATTTTATCCTAAAATTATTTACAAATTGATTTCTTTTTCTTAAAAATCAGTTAAAGTTAAGAAAAATTTACGATCAAATTGTTTTTCCATAGTTGTTTAATCATCAAGAATGAATAAATTTAATGAAAGGCGAGTAAATGAGTAAGATAATAGTATGTCTGCTAAATAAAAAGCGTGGGAATTTTGAACTACAAGAGAAATTCGCTGGAAAAGAAAATGTTATCGACTCCACTAATAGTGAAGTACAACACCATTATGAAGCTTTAACATCAGCAGGATACGAAGTTAACGAATTAAAATGGAATCAAAACATTATAGCAGATTTGAAGGAATTAGATCCGGATATTGTATTCAATGTTTCTAGTATTGTTGAAGCCTCTATCTTAGAAGAATTAAAGATTCCCTATGTAGGTTCCGATATTTTCGGAATAATAAAAGCAACGGATAAAGCTATTGCAAAGGAAAAATGGATTAATAATGACTTACCATCATCACCGTTTATTGTAGCTAAAGATATAAATGATTGTAAAGTTTTTAAAAATTCACCTCCTTTTGATTATCCATTGTTTATCAAACCGGTAGCTGGAAGAGGCAGTTCAGGTATTGATAAATCTTCAATCATTCTTTCTTATAAAGAATTAGAAAAAGGAATTAAGGAAAGAATTAGTAAAATAGGACAACCTGTGTTAATCGAAAGATTCATTGAGGGTACAGAAATAACTTGTGGTATTATTGGCAATGGAGAGCATATACGTGCCTTACCTCTATTAGAAATAGATTATAAGAATGGAGATAAATTTTTAACATTTGATAAAAAAGCACTTGATAATGATTCGTTTTTTTGTCCAGCTAGGTTAAGCCCTAATAAATCGAAATTTCTACAAAATCTGGCAATTAAAGCATATAAAAGCTTAGGTTTAAGAGATTATGCCCGAGTAGATATGATCTTTTCTGAACATGGTCCTTTTCTGCTGGAAATAAATAGTTTTGCTGGGTTGATGTGTACTCCAATTGAAAAACCTCATAGTTATATGGGTTTTATGGCTGTGGCAGAGGGAAAAAGTAGTGCTGAATTTTTAGACGAAATAATGAAGGTAGCTCTGAAAAGAAATGAAAAAAATTAAATTTTAAATATTTACATTTCTCCAGTTCGACTTAATTGTATTGTTCAAAATAGTATTTAATTAAATAGATGATGATATTATTTCTATTTAAATGATGGTTAAGTTTAAATAACAAATTTAGTTATAATGTTATGGAGTTAAATACTCTTATGACAAAAATACATTCTAGAGTGAAATATATGTCTATTTTTAAAATTAAAATATCGGCTTGGGAATTTATCACATCCCGATATTTTGAATAAATTTGAAATTATTCTGCTTTATACTCCTAAAAATATTAGGAGGCGACATTATGAAAGAAATTAATAATTATATCTCAAAAAAAGTATTAACTGCTTTATACTCCTAAAAATATTAGGAGGCGACATTATGAAAGAAATTAATAATTATATCTCAAAAAAAGTATTAACTGCTTGTATTGGTCAATGTGTACACGTAGCTGGAACCCATAATTTTCTTAATATTGCTCAAAAGTTAGGATTTGATTGTGTTTTTTTAGGTCCAGCAACTTCAATAACTGAAATTATTAATGAAATTAAAAAAATCGAACCCAATATTGTTGGTCTTAGTTATCGTTTAACACCTTCAACTCTCAGGCATTTACTTGAAAATTTTTTAAATCAATATGAAAAATTAGAAAAAAAACCTGATAGATTATTTTTTGCTGGGACTCCAGAGGTCATTAAAGTTGCAAAGGAATTTAAAGAATTTGATGAATATTTTATTGGTGGAGAGTCCAATTTTAAATTGATTTCTATTTTGAAAAATGATTATATAGATTCCCAGGTTAAATCAAAAATACCTATGGACTTAATTTCTCGCATTGATTGGAAAAGACCATACCCAATTATAAGAGCTCATTTTGGATTACCCAGTTTTCAAGAAACACTAAAAGGAATAAAAACTATTGCTAAAGCTGATATATTAGATGTGATATCAATAGCAACCGATCAAAATACCCAGTCAAATTATTTCCATCCAGAAGATCAAATTAAGGAATTGTCTGGAGCTGGTGGAGTTCCGTTAAGAATGAAAGAGGACTTCATAAAACTTCACAAAGCGAGATTAAGAGGGAATTCTCCTCTCCTGAGAATATACGCTGGAACACGGGATTTTATAAAAATGGCTAAATTGTATCAAGAAACAATTCAAAATGCTTGGGCTGCAATACCCATATTTTGGTTTAACAAAATGGATGGAAGAGGGCCTTTACCTCTAAAAGAGTCCCTACAACAACATCTAGAAGTTATTAAATGGCATGCTAAAAATGATATTCCTGTAGAAATCAATGATCCACATCAATGGAGCCTCAGAGATGCACCAGATGCTATAGCAGTAGCAGATATGTATTTATGCGGTATCATTGCCAAAAAATTAGGCGTTAAACATTTCGTAGCTCAATTTATGTTTAATACGCCCCCCTCAAGTTCATTCGATATGGATCTCGCAAAAATTTTAGCTAAGAACGAGCTCCTACACACATTAGTAGATGATTCGTTCAAAGTAATAAAACAAGTTCGAACAGGTATAGCGAGTTTCCCATTAAGTTTACAGAAAGCAAAAGGACACCTTGCGGCAGCTACATTCGTCCAGCTTGCGATCAAACCAGACATCGTTCATGTGGTGACTCATTCTGAGGCTAGTCATGCGGCAACACCAGAAGATATAATTGAGAGTTGTAATATAGTCAACCAAGTTATCGATAGAACCTACGCGAGTCGTATGAATTTTATTGATGGAAAAATCGAGCAAAGACAAGAAGAGTTAATTCAACAAGCCAAATGGATTGTTAACTTAATTCCTCGATTAGCAAAAGATCCTTCTGAACAAGTAAATCCTTGGACAAATTACAGGGTTCTAAATAGATTAGTAAAATATGGTATTTTCGACGCACCTCATCTTAAAAATAATCAATTCGCTCGCGGTGAAATTAAAACAAAAATTATTGATGGTGCATGCTATTCATGGGATCATAATTTACAGAAAAGATTAGACGAAATAGAAAGAATTAAGGATATCATAGTAAAATACCCTGATAAGTTCTCAAATGAAACACAATTTATTGAAAGTTCATCAACTAAACAGGTGATGGAAAAATGAAATTCTGCGTAATTGGAGCCGGGTCTGGTGGTCGAGCTTTTGCTGCGTATCTTTCATCAAAAGGACAAAAAGTTTTGTTATATAATCGTTCTTTTTCAAGAATTAATAAAATAAGCAAAAAAGGGGGTATCAAGGCCACCGGTGAATTGCAGGGATTTTTTCCAATAGAGTTGGTTACACCAGATATAAAACTAGCAGTTAATAATGCAGATATTATATTTGTAGTTACACCCGCTTTCGCTCATAAGGATATCGCGATTAAAGTCGCTCCTTATCTAAAAGAAGGTCAAATTATCATTTTGAATCCCGGAAGAACTTTTGGAGCTGTAGAATTTGCGAGAAACATTGAGCAAATAAGAGGAAATATTCCTGTTTTTATCGGTGAAACTCAAACTCTTCTATTCACATCCCGAGAATTAAAAGGAAATCAAGTAAATATAATTAAAATTAAAAATACAGTGAATTTTTCGACATATCCAGATAAATATTCAGATCTAATTGGTGATATCTTAAGAGAGTTCTTTCCACAATTAAATCCAGTTGATGATTATCTGGAGGTTACATTGAATAACATCGGAATGTTGCTTCATCCTGCCATTTCTCTATTTAATGCAGGAGCTATGGATTTTGGAAAACAATTAAAATTTTATAAGGACGGGGCTACTCCTCAAATTTGCCAAGTTCTCGAAAAAATTGAGTTTGAACTTAATGAGATTTTTAAGAAACTCAGTCTAAGACAATTAAGATTTAAAAATTGGGCAAAAAGTTGTTATAGAGTAGATGCGACGAATATTTATGATGCAATTCAAAATATTGATGCCTATAGTGATATAATTGCTCCCAATCATTTAATAACAAGGTATTTCACTGAAGATGTTCCAACAGGATTAGTACCAATCTCTTCTTTAGCCAAATTTCTTGGAATTCAAACGCCAACAATTGATTCTATTATTCATTTGTCAAGTATTTTATGTGGAATAGATTTTATGAGTCAAGGTAGAACAATTGAAAAATTGGGAATGGAAAATTACTTGAGAGAAAGACTAACAACGATGGATTTATTGAGTGAAGATATAATTATCGAAGATAGCCTCAAATCTACAAAAACCGAAGATTAGCAATTTATTCAAATAATGTATTCTTTTATATCTCTAAAAAGATGAGCCTATTATTTCATCTATATTTTGAGGTAGGATTTTTATTTTTTTTTAAAATCAGCTAAAATTAAGATAAAATTATAAAAAATATCAGAGCAGATTAGTATTATCATCAATCTTTTTTAAGATTTCATAACGCCAACTCTTCATCGAGAACAAGTAAAGGGTATCCAAGCCTTAAATGTCTCATTTTTATAATTTTATCTCAAAAAAAAGTAAGGTTTTAAAATATAAAATTTTTATGGCTAAAACTGTTTTAATACATCGTTATAGTTTTCATTTCCCCTCATTTATCATCGAAAATTTTGCCCCGTTTTTTCTCTTCCTCTTCCCTTAAACTTTGTTTTACTATTTTTCCTGTTGGGGTCTGTTCGAGAGATTGACGGAATTCCACATACTTAGGGATTTTGAAATTAGCGAGTTTGGATTTGCAATAAGCTATCATTTCATCCTCAGTTACTGATTTACCCTCCTTCAATACGACGAAAGCTTTAGGGAGTTCCCCATATACATCATCCCGCACGCCTATAACTGTTGCTAATGAGACATCGGGATGTGAATAAAGCACTTCTTCGATCTCTCGTGGATATATGTTTTCTCCACCACGGATGATCATGTCTTTCTTTCGGTCAGTTATGTAGAAAAAGCCATCTTCGTCCATGTAACCTATATCCCCTGTATATAACCAGCCTTGTTTAAGCGTTTCAGCATTTGCTTCAGGATTTTTGAAATATTCCTTCATGATATTATCACCCTGAATAATAATCTCCCCTCTTGTTTTCGGGGGAACATCATTACCATTATCATCAACGATCTTCATTTCATTACCAGGTAAAGGTATACCAATACTTCCTATTTTTCGTCTATCTTCGGTCTCCGTAGGTAATGGATTCACTGAAGAAGCGCATGTGCCTTCCGTAAGGCCATAACCCTCCACAACCTTACAATTAAAGGTAGCTTCAAACTCTTTCATTACCTCAATTGGTAATGGCGCCGCTCCACAGACGACAAATTGAAGGGAAGATAAGTCAAGATTTTCGTGTGGCATTCTTAATAAAATCGAAAGAATTGTGGGAACAGCACTGAAAGTGGATGCCTTATATTTCGCAACAGTTTCCCAGTGAGTTTGAGCTGAAAATCCTGGTGTTAAAATACAACTAGCTCCTATAACCAATGGCCCCATAACTGTTACAATTTGAGCATTTACGTGGAACAAAGGCAAAATTAGCATGAACCGAAAACTATCTTCGAGCCCTAAAAATTCTTTCATCATTTCGGCATTTCTCCTGATATTGAAGTGTGTTTGTAATACACCTTTTGGAAAACCGGTGGTTCCAGATGTATAAAGTATTGCTGCAGGGTCCTCTTTTTCATCAATCTCGACCCTAGGGGAAGGATCTGAAGAGGCTTTATCCATTAACTCCGAGAAACTTTGTGTTCCTTCAACGGGTTTTCCAATTACTATGATATGCTTCAAACTTGGAAGCTCATCTTTAATTTGATTAACCATTTCCATGAACTGTGGTATTGTAACAATAGCTTTTGCTTCCGAATGGCCCACAACAAATTGTACTTCCCGAGCTTTGAATAATGCATTTACAGGACCAATAACAGCACCAATTCTAGGAATCCCTAAATATAAATACACAAATTCAGGCATATTTGGCAAATAAACGCTAACTTTATCTCCTTTACGAATACCAATATCATTATATAAGAAATTAGC
>SDBS01001634.1_pt1 | contig 22704 bp, 22 predicted proteins | sample 2277091 | NCBI WGS metagenome assembly SDBS01 (sample SAMN10404972, study PRJNA504765) | marine sediment metagenome | isolation source: marine sediment core GS10_PC15, 163 cmbsf | place: Arctic Ocean: Southern Knipovich Ridge | collected 2010
GCTTGAGACAGATGGGGCACTCGAGCGCCCACTCCTCGTTCTGCTCCGGGTCCGCGCCCCGCCCGATAATGTACTCCTCGAGATCGAAGCGCTCGATGGCCGCGAGCATAGAAGGTCCCGCGCTCATACCGACGCCCTGTGCTGCACGTGACCCAGAGCCACCGAAGCCTGTGCTTCAGGCATAGAAGGAGAAACCAAGCCGGGCTCCTCTTTGATCGTCATCTTCGTAAAGTCAGCTCGTACCAAAAGACTCTGACCAGCTTCGTTGTCACGGTACAACTCAGCAAACAACCGGGCCATCTTCTCGTCCTTCTCAGCCTGCGTCGCATTGATGGACCCGATGAAGTCAGCCACACGAACCTTCTCATAGCAGTCCGCGATCTGACGAGCGTAAATATAGTGCGCCTTGTCCTCAGCACCTTTATCCGGCCGCTGAGCCTGGGACGCAGTCCACACAGCGTAGCCACGTTCGGCAATCTTCTTGAGGTCCCGAAACACCGCCTTCTGTTTGTCCGTCTCCGTGCGGTAACTCTTCTTCCGCCCCCCAAGCAAATCTCCGTAGTCAACGATGATCAGCGAAGGCTTCCAGCCATACTGTCGCTTGAGAGCATCGAGCTCGTCGACAATATCCAGAACGGAATACTCCCAGTGCTCGAGGAAACCGCGCAACACGAGCTTACGCTGCAAGAACTGAAACTCCTGGTAGGTCCGACTGTACTTCTCCGCCGAAAGGCCACCCGCCTTGACCACGTGGTACAGCTCGTCCATGAACGCCGCGTCGTACCGATTTTCAACTTGCTGACGCGAACCCTCGAGCACGATGTGCAGCACCTCGCGCATCTGCCCGCGCGCAGCCGCGATCCCGTGGTTGACGAGCTTAGCGCTCTTGCCACCCTTGGCATAAGCAATCCAAATACCAAGCTCCCCGAGAGACAACCCACCGACGAGAATATTGTCGAGCCAAGAAAGACCAGTCGTCACGGCATTAGCGCTGGGGTCTTCACGAAGCCTACGGCTGTGCCTGGCGGGAAGCTCCTCGAAGTAGAACGCACGATCAACCGGCTCCCAGCCCGTCTTCATGATCCGCTCCATTCGTTCCATCATGAGGTCGTACGCCTCTTCGACTTTGCCCGTGTTGTAGAGCTGGCGCGTCTCGCCGTAGGTCTGCACGAAGATGCTCCGCTTGACGAAGTCGACCACCGCGTCCCGCATCCACTGCTCGTCGCGCATGGGTGCTTCCTGCACCTGCTCGATGAAGGCCGCGTACACCGGCCGCAGTCGAGGGTCCATGCCGTTGGTCTGCTGCTTGAGCACCCCGAGCGCCGGCATGGTGCCGTACTGCTCTCGGTGCCGCTGGCAGTAAGCGAAAGCCCATTTCAAAACTTCGTTCTCGAAGTAGTGGGGCTCGAGGTACTCGATCACCACGTGCGCGAAGCCGTCGTCTTCGCACAACAGCCGCAGCAACGCCTTCTGGTATTCGGTGTCGAAGGGAAGGCGGGGAGGCGGAGCGGTCTCCCTAGCGTCCGACATGGAGTTGCGCCTGCGCGCGCAGCGCCAAGATGTCGAACGAGACTAGGACCTGGAGCTCCTTGGCGCACGCGAAACGCCCTGCGCAACGCACGCAGACGAGACTGCGCGGATGGTAGCCGAACGTCACCGACTCCATTTCGGCCATGCAGCGCTCGTGGTCACCGGCGTCCACGTAACGCCGCTTGAGTGCCTCCGACGTCGCGCTCAGATCACGGTTGCGGTCAAAGACCTTGCCCTGCCTGGTGCGAGCGATCTGCGCCTCGCCCTGCATTTGCTGCGACCACAAAGGCGTCTCACCTTCGTGGTACCGAGCCAGACCCTTCGACGGGTCCTTGGGCATGAGGTGATCAAAGCGCGGTGCGTACAGCCACCGGCGCATGGAGAACAGAACGTAAAGCCAACGCCTGGGGTCGAGTTGCCTCGTAGCACACCAAGCGATCATCGCTTCGAGCGCCTCGAGCGCCACAAGCCCCTTCTTACTGGTAGGCTTGATCGAACGCATGAAGTGCCCCTTGCGCTGTTGCTCTTGGTAGTTGCTAGTCCTCAGTCTCCAGTTGTTGTAGTCCGCGAGAAGCTGCTGCGCCTTCATCGTTGTCCTGTCCCAGTGCTAGTTCGATCGTCGCGATCGCGTGTTTGCAAATGAGCTGTTCAGCTCCGTCGTCATTGAGCACGCCGACGCTGTAACGGTCAACCCATTTCAGCTGGCGACGAATCTTTTCGTCGTCGCGTAGCGCGATAATCACCGACTTACCCTTCAAGCGATCGTAGAAGTCGCTCTCCGGCCCGTTGTACTTCTTCTTCTTCGGCTTGGAAGCTGTGGGCATAGCCATGGTCATAGCCCGGGGTTCTCCAACGACCAGGACGAATCCATCGACGACGCCAGACCGATGAGATAGCGAATGGCCCGGTCGAGCTCGACCAGCTCGAGCGTCTCCGACTTGCCCTTGGGTACCTCGATGACTCGACCCTTGCCTGGTGATGCTCTCGGGTCCTGCTGATCGACCGTCTCTCCCGTCGTGCTCGGGATCACCGAGCGGTGCGCGCTCAAGCACGAAAGCATGAACATGAAGTCCTTGACCCCGTGCGGCCATGGCAGCGCGTCGACGAGCTCGAGGGCGTCGAGAACCAGCCAACGCCGGCCGGACTCTTGCAGCCACTCCTTCATCTTGCCGGGCGACCCCATGGCCACGTTGACCTGCGCCTGTAGACGCTGAGTGTCGCTCATGTTCCTGACCGACGGGTGCTCCACCGGCTTCTTGCTTGCCATTTCGCTCTCCTCTGAAAAAAAGACCCGGGGCTTCGGGACAGGGTGAAGCCTCCGGGTCAATCGACTCCGGGTGGGAGACCCCACCTTGGTATCACACTGCCCCTACTAGGTCTAATGCAGAACGACGCCGTTCGCGACACCCAAAAACGACACGAGCTCTTCCGGCGACGACAAAACCGACACGTCGAAGGTCGGCTCGTTGTAGTAGACCTCGAGCCTCGCGAGGCTGTGCTCCCGGAGCTTGCGGTGGTGCCGGTCGGCGAAGTCCACGATCACGGCGTCCCGCTTGCCCGGTATCGCCGTGCAGACTCGGTAAGCATTCTGCATGAGCGACACCTCCGCCTTCTCGCCTCGCGCGTACACGAGCGCGTCGACCTCGGGCAGGTCGACCCCCTCCCCCAGGAGGCTCGTGCCTATGAGTACCTCGACCCCATCCTCGGGGTTGAGGTACGACTCGAGGATGGCGCGCTGCTTAGGACGCTGGACGTCCGTCGACACAAACTCCACGCGAGCGTAGCGATGGTCCGGCTCCTTCGGCAAGAACGCAGAAATCATGCGCTGCAGCTCGTACCCCTGGCGCTTCGTCCCGACGAGGATCAAGACCTTGCGGCCGGCGCGATGCAGCGTCACCACCGCCTGGGTAGCGAGATGGTTGCGGACCTTGTGCTCATGGATGCCGTGCTTGCCGTGACCGATCTGGAAGGAGCTGTCCACGCCGCGCAGCTTCGGGTTCTTCGGCACCGGCACGAAAGCCACGCGCGTAGGCACGAGGTAGCCCCGGCGCAAAAGCTCGTCGGAGGTGACCTTGAAGATCGTGTTCGACAGCAGGGCGTGCATCGCCAGGGTGTCGTAGCCCGAGCGGTAGAACGTGCCGGTCATGCCGTATCGGTAGTAGATGTGGTCGCAGAGCTTGAAGATCTCACGGTACGACTTCGCTCCGCCGTGGTGGAATTCGTCTACGAGGAGCATTTGGCGAGTCAGGTAAAACTCCTGGCTGAGCGACACCGCGGTCGCAGCCGTGCAGCACACGACGTGGTAGTGCCCGGCAGCTTCCTGGCCGCGGGTACCGACCAGGTGCGTCACGTAGTGCTTGCCGAAGAAGCTCTCGATCACCCGGGTGGTCTGGTCGACGATGCGGTCGGTCGGCGCTATCCAGAGCGTGGGCAGCGCAATCTGTCTCTGGAGCTCGCAAGCTAGCCGGGTTTTTCCGGACCGGGGCGGGCAATCGAAGACGCCGCGCCCCGCCAGGACGCCGGCCTCGACAGCGGCCTTCTGGTAGTCGCGCAGCGGAATATGGACCTCAAGCTCGGGGAAGCCCTCGCCCGGCCGTTGACGGCGATCGTCGACCGCCACAGGGTACCGCATGCGGCGACAGACCCGCTCGAGCCTGGGATACAGCCCGGTCGGGAAGTAGGCCGGCTGCGTCTTCGGCCGGCGCAAGAGCCGGATCCAGCCGTCCCAGGTTCCCTCGGGGCTCCGGAAACCACCGTGCTGAGCGAGGGCAACTTCAGTGGGGTACTGGCTCTCGAAGTCTAGTTTTCGGAGGATGAACTCGTCCCCACCGTGGATCTGGGTCCAGGTGTTGTGTACCTCGAAGATTACTTCCCCTCCAGTCATGTTTGAACCTCAGATATAAGCGGGCGCCGAAGGCGCCCAAGGGCGAGCGAAGCGAGCCCTGAACACACTTTTTCGCATGTTAATATTAAAAATACTTATATATTATATATAGTTAAATTGAGGTCTAATTGTTCCCCGCCCCCTAATGCCTCTGGGGAAGGCATATGTAGGGGCTTAGGGGCGGGTTTTTTGTCGCGGTGAGATGGTCTCCGATCTCTACCCTGTCTAATGCGCGAACTCGTCATTCGCGACAAAAAAATCGACGCGGAATGTCGTTTTTTTGGGAAGGACCGAGAAGTCAGTCCTGGGCAAGACTCAGAAGCGTATGAGGGCCGTAGACGTGGCGCTCGTGGTCTGGATGGTGATCTTCTTGTCGAGCTCGCTAACGGCCCATACGGACAGCGCGAACACACCGCCGATGACGCCAGTCGTTATCAACGTCACGATGACTGGATGCTCGATGAGGGGCCGCTCCTGCTCTTTTTTGGCCTCCGCCAACCGTTCCTTGAGCCCGTCGATACGCTCCTGGAAACCCGTCTTCTGGATCTCACGGCGCTCGACCTCCCCCCGGAGAGCTCGCCGGTGCTCGTTCTGGAGGCCCTCGACCTTGAGCTCGGTACGCTCGTCGCAGTGGACGGCCTTCTGACCCAGGGAAATGGCCTTCTTCGTGGTCAGGAGCTGCCCGGCGAAGGGAACCTCCTCGCCAGCCTTGACGGCTTGGACGCAGTGGTCGGGGCGCTCAGGGTCGCAGTGCTTCTCGGCGGCGCCCACCGTCGCCGGCGCCACCAGGACGCTAAGCCCGAGCCAGAAACTCAGCCAGCGCCTCGGGGTCGTCCTCCAGGGCATCCGCTTCCTCCCGCACCTTCGTGTCCAGGGCCTCGAGCTTCGCTTGGTTCTTGGCCCGGATTTCTGCGACGGCCTTCGTGGTGCCCAGCTGCGACTTGAGCTCGGCCGCCTCCATGCGGGCCGCCTTGGCGTCGTCCTCGGCCGCCGTCTGCTCCAGGGACACGCCCTGCTGCTTCGGCCGCCGGAACAGCACCCAGGCGATGATGCCACCGGCGGCGAAGATGCCGACGCCGATGAGAACGGCGGTGAGGCTCAAGAACCGTTGCCCTTCCAGGCGTTGGCCCCGTCCTTCACGCCCTTGGCGCCGATCAGCATCCCGAAGACGTAGATGAGGTTCGAGTCGATCTCGCCCGTGTCCATGATCTTCTTGATGAAGCCGAACGCCATGATGGCGAAGGTCAGCATGGTGAGCAGCCGCGTGATGCCGATCCCCGAGTGGCCGTCCTTGTTCTCCATGAGGGCGGCGCCGAAATACTTCCAGACAGCACCCGGTGGGCCGTTGCTCGGCGGGGGTTTGCGTTTCTTGGGAGCTTCAGCGTCGGCCATGGGGAAATACCTCCTGAACGAGAGGTTTCCAGAAAAACGCGCCCCTGTCCAGCGACTACGGAGTGACTTCGCGGTAGAACACCGTGACGTCGAGCGTCGCGTCGTCCGAAGCGTTGCCGGTCCACTCGGCACCCGTGTTGTGCAGGACGATCGGGACGTTGATGCGGTCGGCCTCCACACCGCCCTCGACCGTGATCGGGGGCGCGGTAGCGTACTTGTCACTGGTGCCCGTAATGAGCGATCCCGCATCGAGTAGGCCCGACACCGCAGCACCGCTGCCATCCTTGTACTTGAACTGCGGGTCGTCTGGAGCACTGGGCTCGACCAGCGTCTCGCTGCCAGCGTTGAACTTGGACACTGAGCCCTCGAACTGGAGGATCTTCCCGCCGACGGCTGGAACGCAGGTGATCGGCGTCGCCGCGAGGGCCTTGAGGTCGGTCGCGAGCAGGGTCGTCTTGGTCGACTTCACCTGGGGCGTGCCGTTCAGCGTGTTGCCGCGGGTCAGCGCCAAAATGGTATCGTGATCGGAGTCTGAGAGGGTTCTTTCGCCCATGGTGGTTCCCCTTAGAGGTGAGGTAGTTGAGGCTTACCGTGCCAGACTACGACACAAGTGGCAATGTTTGACTGAACTTGTCTAGGCTCAGACGATGGTGCCAGCGAAGTGGCTCTTGTTGAGGAGCCACTGGCACAGGGCGCGCGTGAAGGCGTCGACGCACTTTTCGGTACCATCGACTGCCGTCAGTGCCTCGAAGACGTCCCAGTCAGTACCGCTTTGGCCATCGTTGGCGATGCGGAAGGACCCGGCGCTGGACTTCCCTTGCAAGAAGTTGCCACTCGGGGCCGTACCGTACATCAGAGATAGGTTGATGGCCTGGTGCTCCACATTGAACGAGACATTAGTTATTTCGACGTGGGTGTAACTCGCACCACTATCCAAACTTCCGGGGTCATAGGCTGTGTTGAGGTTGATCATTTCTGGGTCCCTTCGGGTTGCTCCTCGACGGAAGCGGGTGTGTCGGGAGGTTCACGATCCTCCCAATGTTGTATGTCGGCGAGATACTTCTGGAACGTCGCACGCAGCTCAATGGCACGAGCCTTCAGCTTGCCTGCTTGTTGTTCCGCTTGTTCGGCGTTGCGCAGGCAGATGCCCGCCTCTTCTTTTGCTTCTTTGGCTTTCTCCACGAAGTAGGCCACCACGTCGCTGATCGGCTCTTCACTCCCATCGAGTAAAGCGCGCACATGCTTGCTCGCTGCCTGAAGTACCTCTTCCGCGGCTTCACGTGACGCTGCAGAAGTCTCAGCAGGGTCCTTCGACCCGTTCGTTTTCTTCTGAACAGCCGCGTCGGCGTCTCGTTGTTTTCTGGCCTCACTTTTTTCGGTCATGTCGCTCTCCTTTTTGGGGGATATACGTTATCAAGTCAAGACTGCACCGTTTGGACGACCTACGACGACGAACATGAAGTTGGCTGCTATGGGACTCCCGGCCCCAGTAGCATTAAAAATTTCAACGTCGATGCTCAGTCCTCCCGGATTTACGGTCGCTACAGCCCACGCGGCAACGAGTGTCTCAGGGCCGCCTCCCACGGTAATAATGACGGAGCAATCCTCGTCAACTGCCTGGTCCAATCCAACGTTGTACACGCCCGTAGACGTTTGGTTGTGCGTTCCTGACACGTTCCAGTGATCTCCGATGACCGTGGGAGCCCCCGTACCGTTGTTCTGCATGCGTCCCCGGGCAACGATAGCGTTCTGACCATGACGCTTTGTCAATTCAAGTTGGTCACTACCAAACTGGTCATCCTGACTGGCGACCACACCGCCATCTACGTCTAGCCTTCCAAAAGCGTTCCCAAGGAAACGCATCTCGTCCCCACCGGCATTGAACCTCATTATGTTGCTGGAACGAATGAAGGTAATGTTGCCGTTGTTTCCATCGAAAACTAACGCAGGTGTTGTACCCACGTTGAAGTCCAAGCCGAAAAGCTTAGGGTTTTCATCCCCCACAAGGAACTGGCCGCCACCATTATTGGTAAGTTTTGCTATCTCGTTGTTGCCGATGACCCATTCAAAGTCGTCGTTGTCGCGGTCGTATTGCATTCGATCGTTCAGGTCGTATTGAATGAAAGGCCGGGTCACATCAAAACCATCGATTCGGAAGTCGGCATTGCCGATGTGGATATTCTTGTCGAAAGCAAATATCGCGAGCGAGCCGACGACGAGACCTCGGTCCACCTTGATCGTGTCGTCTTGGGGCGTGGTCAAGGTACTGCCGACTATCAGCCCTTCGCCTACTACTAACCCGGTGCTATCGACCTGCATTTGTTTGATGCTGTTGGTCAGAAACTCGAAAGAACCTATAGAGCTAAAACCGCCCGTGGGGTCTCCGAGGATACGCATCCCGGTGTTGGCGAAGCGGATCGTATTGGCCAAAGGTATCCCCAAAAAGCCAATGTCCAGACCGCCCAAATGCCGTACGCCCGAAGAATCCAGCGACCATTGAACCGAACCATCAAGGCGGAAGTCCCAGAGATCTGACGCCCGCGTGAAGCGCAAGTCATCCGGCCCAGTCCCAGTATCAAACTGGTGTGTGACAATACTCCCGTCGTTGTCCCAGAACGCACTCACGTCGCCTAGAGCAATACGGTCCTCGATGGGATCGGTGGTGAAACCGATGTTCATTCCCCCGATGTCCTTGTCCCACCAACGACGGAGGCCCCGACCCTTGACGTCCTCGACTACCTGGCGCATCGCCCGAGTGAACGTCTGGATGTCGAAGACACCGTTCAAGCTCCGGTCAGGGTCACGATCCAGAAAAGCGCCACCACCTTCGAGGCTCCACCCACTTTCATAGGTGGTGAGTACACCAACGGGCGGCTTGCCCTCGAAGTAGAGAGGGCGCTGGTCCACAGGAGAACCGACCAAATTACCAGTGTCAATGTTAGCCTCTCCAATTTTCAGCCACTCTGAACCTGGGGAAGCAAGCTCAATGCGCATAGACCAGTTGGCGCGGCGTCGCGTCGGAATGGTCTGAGCAAACTCGGCACCTAAACCAGCCTGCGCGGATGGGTTCCAGAAAATTCGGGAAAAGTCTTCGGCGTCCACGTACTCGAAACGGATGAATATGCCGTAGATGCCTGTAGCAAAACCGCTCACGTCTACGATCTTGTTGGCGTCTCCCTCAGTCGTGACGTAGCCCTCGAAAACTTGACTACCCTCGCGGTGAGACAAAATGGCACGCCCTCGGTCTACCCGAACTTGGTTGCCCACATTGGTAATGCCGAAACCACCTAAAATGAAAGCCCGTTCCTTCTGAGGGCTGGTGAACACGGAAGAGCCCACCTGACGATGGTTTTCCTGCACGGCCTCATCGGCCTGGAAGATCCAGTCATCCAGGTCGATGCGTTCGTTGCCTTCAACACGAAGAATGTCAGTAGACATGGGTGCTCCTTACTCGGTGCTCAGTTCTGGAATTACACCAGCCGCGGTTATGTCGTCCAGATATTGCTTCACAAACGCCAACGGGTCGGAAATGTAGAAGGGGTAGTGGCTGAAGATGAGGTCCGGCAGCTCTTGGATGAGCTGGTTCACCACGTCTTTGTCCAGAAGGATCTGGGCCGACAGCACCTCGCTGAAGAGCACGTCCAGTATTCGTTGCGCAGTGCCCATCGTAGGTACGCCTTGCCGGAGCGTAACGGCGCTACCCGCCTGCGCACCCGCGTCCGAGAGGCGCCAATCCACGCTGGCCTCGGTCACGAATACCGGGCGCAGCCGGTACTGCACCCCCGTCTCCGTCGTGAAGGGTGGAGCTCCGCTCACCTCCGCGATGTTCGTCGTCGCTGGCTGCGGGTTCACGGCCAGGCCGTCGCCGACCACGACCAGGTCGAGCTCCAGGTCTTTGAACGTGCCCGGCTCCAAGAGCTTGGTGATAACGAACGACCCGTCGTTCTCAGAACTCGATAAGGGGATGACGATCTCCTTTCCCAAGTCCTGGGGAAAACGAAACAGCGGCCCGTTGCTGGGAATCACCACACGGTCAGGGAACGCGGTCTGGAACGTCGCGTTCTCGCGGAGCGGTCCGTCGAGAGTCGCCCTTTCATCGGTATCCACGCTCTCGATTTCAAACGAGCCGGTGTTGTCGCCTCCCTGGGGATTCGTAGCTGTGGACGACACGATCCCTACACGCTTACCCACGTCGTCGGGATCGATGAAGAAGCTGACGATGTTTACGTCGAGCTGGCGGACTGGGAGGGCGGGTCCTACGTCACCGGCGCTGCCTCGAGCGTTCCAGAAATCTTGAAAGGTGCGCGAGTAAAAGGCGAAGTGTTTGGCGCTGAGCTGCGCGATGCCCACCGGTGCCCCGAAGTATCCCACCTCAATTCTGTGTTCTACGGAAGCCGCGAAGGCGTCATGCCTTTCCTGCTGCACTACGATGCCGTCCACCAGAAGCTCCACCACGTCGACGCCGTCTGGGAAACCAAAGTCGGGGTCAACCGGCTTTTTGCGAATGGCGATGTTGTGATGCTTAGCGCCTGCCCCGAAAACGTCGACTTGGACGAAGCTACTGACAAACCCGCCCGAATCCCCCAAGCCGACGTACCAGGTCGCATCGACGATCGGCCTACCGATCAGAGCACGAATGTCGCGAGCGCCGTCAGCAAAACGGATACCTTGCTGAACAAAGAGAGGATCTGGTGTTCCCAAGAACGTCAGCTGAGCTTCGACCCGCACCTCAGACGCGGACAATGCCCGAAACTCGTGGCGATAAAGGCCCTGCACCCCAGTCCAAAGCAACGTACCGTCCTCAGGGCCAAAGCCCGAGTTGACGATGTCCGCCGCTTCGTTGAGGCCCACGTAGGCCCAGACGGTCGTGCCGGGGTCACCAGGAAACTCCGTGATGACCTGGGTGCTGGGTTTCGTTGTGCGCACGTCGGTGAACACGTCCTCGTTTTTGAGGATGGCGCTACCGACGATACCGCGGTCGACGGGCTCGGACGCTACGTGGAGCCCGGTTATTGGGTCAGGTTGAGACGTGACCAGCGCGAGCGTCGTGTCCGTGAGCAAAGGCCGGGACACCCGGCCCTGGAGAAACGCCTTACCCTGAGACAGGGTAGTCAAAGCTGCAGCAGCCAAGAGCTTGATGAACACCGTGTTGGGGCTGTTGACGAGGTCCTCGGTGATCTCGAAGTTGCCCTCGCCTACAATACCGCCCAGCGCCAGCTCGATCCCGAAGAAGGTGCCGCGAGGGTTGTACGCCAATGCTTTGATGATGGCGCGGTACTGGGCATCACCCGACAAGAAGGGCAACCGCAGCACGCTCAAGTTGCGCCCGACCGCGCTGAGCTCGTCGTCTTCGGCAAAATCCACCAACATTGCCTGCCGGAGCTTGTCGATGTCGCTGCGAGACTGGTTGAGGTCAATCACCGTCGACTGAATCCGGTGAGCCTGGCGCAGGCCGGGGATGGTCCTACCGGCGAACAGGTGCGTGACACCGTCCAGACTTTCGAGCGTCTTGGAGGCGTAGCGGTAGACAATGCCATCCACGGCAACCTTGCCCGATTCGTCCCACTCGAACGTCGTCTCCACCGGCAAACTCGTGACAGCCTTCTCACTGCGCGGATTTTCGCTCTTGCTGGAAGGTGTGGCGTCCGAGGGGATGGTGAGGCCCAGCGGATTCTCGATGGTAACGCTCACGTTGGTCTGGACGGAGGCAATCTGGAAGAACTGGTTGTCGCTGTCCAGACGGATCCAGTTGCCCGGACCCACCTCGGACGTGTCGGGCACTGTCACCACGGTCGTGCCGTCCCACGTGAAGGTCTGCACCAACGCCGCAATAATCGGCCCCGTCGGGATAGTGAGCCCGTTCAGATTCAAAATGTCGATGCTCGTGTTGGGGACGATGGAGTCAATCTCAAAGAACTGCCCGTCAGTGGCCAGACGGACGAACTCGCCGGGCACTACCTCTGACGTGTCCCCAGTCAGGATCGTGGTAGTACCGTCCCAGATCAGGGTCGCGGTGACGGGGGTCGATTGAGCTAAAGCCGCCGTCAGCCGAGTCAGAAACAGGCTGCCAATCTCGTTGTCGGACTCAGCAACGGCGTCAACCATTGCCTGGAGGCCGCCCACGGTCGGGGGCGGGACCAAAACAATCGCCGAATTGGACTGCGCCGATACGGTGATATTGCTTTGGGCGACCGCACTCGTTTGTCGGGTAGGACTAGCGTCACCGTCCACCTCAATGTCGCTCACCGCCTGGGGCGTGACCTCCTCCCCGAAGAAGGTGGCAATCGCGGCCGTGCTCGTGTCGGGAGAAGCCCATCCCGTAGAGGATGACGCGGGCCCCGAGTCCAGTTGGAAGTCCGCAGCTCCCGAGCGGTGTCCTGCCACAAAAAGCTGTCCGATCGTTGCGCCGGGCATGGCCGGTCCTGAAAAGCCAATACCAGTGCCGTTCCCGAACACGACCACGGCCAGTTCGTTGGGTCGCGAGATAGAAAGAGTAATCCCGCTCGTAGTTGAGAGTGTGGCTACGCTGAAAGTGTTGCTAGCCACTTGGTCCAGGACTGCGCCCGCGGCCTTTAGGCCGGCGTATTCGACGAGATATGCTGTCGCCCGGGAGGGGAAGGCGGCATTGAAGTTGATCGTAGCGAGAGTAGGTGCTCCAGAAACGTTCTGCGCGTACCAGATAAGTGTCCGAGTCGTATTGCCCGTATCCAACGTAGATTGGACCGCCTGCACCCAATTCGCGCCTGCCTGGGTAATACTCGCGACTGCGGGATCCTGTGATGTCCCCTTGATGGTGATCATCATCACCAGGGTGTTGCCGTTGGTTGGGGCTCCACCGGTGAACGTCACGCCCAACGAAGCGGCTGGCGCACCAAGGATTGCGGTCGCCGTCTGTACTCTGGCAATGGCAGTCATAGGGTCAGCCGAGTAACGCCTTCTTCTTCACGAGCAAACGTGTGCGCATGGCGGCTAGAGGATCTGGGAAAAACAGGTGGGGCGCGGTTTCTTGGAGCCGATCGATTGGGGCCGTGATCAGTTTCATCTCGTCCAGAAGTTCTTGTAGGAGCTCGACGTCATTCGTACGCTCGAGCTCGTCTAGGCGAGGCGCGAGCGCGCGCACGCACGAATTCCTCGACCTAGCCGCGAGCTGGAGGACAGCTTTGTCTCCCGCGGTCAGAACCATCAGTCGACCGTAATAGCCAAATTACCTGCCGGGATAATGAGGATGTCACCGTTGTCGATCGTCTTGGAAGGCACGAGATCCCCGAAGATGCGCATATTTCCCCCGGAAACTGCATCAAAAAAGGCCCACGCGATCAGGGGAGCGCCCCCCCAGGGACCCGTCGCCGGGGGAAACGGTATCGGGTTGGCGTTTGTCTTAGGGTTGCCGCTCGGGAACTCCGTCGCGTTGTTCGTGATCGCCACTCGGGCGTAACCGTTGCCAACAGGCTCCGTAAATCCTGACCCCGTTTCTGTCGGCACCGTTGTCGAGACGCCCATGAAGTAGGTAACGTCAGGCGAAAAATCTACGGTGCTGAACAGCTTGTCCGCGACCTGGCGCTCAACGAAATTCGTCAAACTCATCGACTACTCCTTACACAGGGGGCAATTGCTCCATAGAGCGAGGACCCGCTTTCCAGAACGGAGGCAGTATCCGACGCATGTCGAAAACACGAGACTTGAAATCGGGCTTCACGGTGGTCAGCACCCCGAGCAGAGAATCGCTGTCCGTCGTCGCCGTCTGGAACACGAACACGCTCAGCAGACCCAAGGACAACCGTGGTGTGAACACCCGCAGCTCGGTTGACGTGAACGGCAATGCGACGTTGCCTTGGCCTTGCCCGGCATAGCACACCGGGTCGTCACTCGAGCCGGTTATGCCGATGTGGACTCGATGCGCCGTATCCGGCTCGAACACGCCGAGGACCTTGAGCAGATAGCCCCCGTCGATGGGGACTATCGTGCGATCAATTCCAGAAACCGTGACGGGCATCAGTTCACCACGATGTTCGTATTCGTAGTTCGGGCGAGCTGGTCGTCCAAAATCGCAACGTCCGCGAAGGGAGCGTCGAGCACCACGTTGTTGACCCCGGGCACTGCCATGATCTCCTGAATGAGCCTAGCTAGGAGTACGTCGTCTGAGATGTTGAGGCTGTTGATGTGATCCCGAATGGCCGTCTGGACGGCCGTCTCCACATCGACCTGGTCAAAGCCGTCCGCGACCGTCACCAGGGCCTCGACCGTCTGGATGAGCACCTGGGGCGACAACACGCGCACGAGCACGCCCGCGGCGCGCAGGCCGGGGAAGTTCACCCGATCGTTTGCATCACCGTCCACGATCTTCTGGACAAACTCGATGAGCCCCGTGAAGTTGGTGTATCTCGTGGCGAAGACCTTTTCACCAGTTACCAGGACTGGAGTGAAGTCGACCTGGCCGCTCGCAGGATTGAGCGCGAAGTCGGTGTCCTTCACCAGCGATCCACGCACGTTGCTGAACAGGACGAAGGGCAGCTCGATCTTGATGGGGACATTGTCGACGCTCAGGCGCGTTTCCCCGCCGACCGCCGAGTCTACGGGCGGACCGCTCAGACCTTCGGTGAGGTTCTCCGGGTTCTTGAAGCTTCCCTCACCAAGAACCGAGTTGTCCGGTATCGTCTGGCCTGATGGATTCGAGATTGTGATGTCCACATCTTCGGTGATGCCAATGACCTCGAAAACCGGACCAGCGAGAATCGCTGCAGGCGATGTGGTCTGAGGAGCGACCCCGATGAAATCTCCGAGCACGACCTCCTCAGTCTCACTTGCCAGAATCGTCGTAGTCCCATCCCAAGCGTAGGCATTCGCGATAGGCGTGCCCTGCTGCAACTCGAACGACTCCGCGGTGCCGGTGCCGTCGTCGACGAACAGCGTGACGTTCCCGCGATTCACGATGTCCTCGAACACGTTGGCGAACAGAGCGGTAGCCAACGTCTCGGGATCTTGCTGCCCGCGCACACCAGCCTCGATGGCGCTCACGTTGCAACGAGCGAGAGACGCGACGAAGTCCTTGATGCGTTGACGAAAATCGTCGTCCGACTCTTTGTCGCGGCCGTTGGCGAACGCCGAAAGGTTGACGACCTCATCGACCCCCGGAGGCTTCGCCTCGAACTTGATGACCGTATCCGCAGCGACGTTTCCCGCAGCTCCCGGTAGGTCCGCAACGACACTGACCGAGTTGCTGTCCCGCCCAATGCCGTGTCCCAGAATCTGCTCGGCACTGGTGGGGGTGATCGTGCCCGAGCTGGTCGAGGTGAAAATCTGACCGTCGGCGGTCTTGACCTTGGTGCCGATGGGAATCGTGGCCGTGCCCGTTGTGTTATTTCTGGAAAATACGATGGTGCCCGTAGCCGGGGAAGCTAGGAAGCGCTTGATAATCCCGGGCTGGATGTCCTTGGCGCGCTCGTCCAGGTCTTCGCCTACGGCTGTGTCGATGCTGAACAGCAGCAGAAGATTTTGCATCTCGAAGTAAATCTCATCGTCAGCACGCGCTGCAGCAGCCAAGATGTGTTTGACCGTCGCTGAATCAGCCACGTCGCTGAGCTCGCTCCGTGCGACAGCTGTCGCAATCATCTGGGCTAGAATCTGCTCTTTACGCCTGGGGATGAACTTGGCCATAGCGGTCCTCTTAGATGCTCAACTGCACGTTGGTGCCCTCGGTGAAGCCCCGCAACTCCACGTCCATGTCGACTACCAGGGCGTCGTCCGTGCTGTCCAGAAAGTCGAGGCGTTGCACCGTCGCCACGCGGGGGTCGGCCTCGATGGCCTCGACGATGCGGAAACGAGCCGTCTCGACGTCCACGGGCACGATGTTGAGACCCAGGACCCGTGGGAGTCCGAGCTTCTTGTAGAGCACGTCAGTCCCTTGCTCGGTGCGCAAGCGGATGGTGAGAGCCTGCGACATGTTGTCGAGGCCGCTCACGGTCTTGAAGTCGACCGAGCCGCCCTCCACGTCGACCTCGAGGTCGAACAACTGCGCACCCTCTCGCCCACCCGCGTCCACGAGAGCAAGGTCCGTCCCCAGGAACCGCTGCGCTGCGGTTTCCTCCAGGCGTGCGCCCAGGACTGGGAGGAGGGGTTGTTCGGTGGGGGGCTTGGAGAAGTTGGGGATCAGGACGCGGTCGCCCAAGCGAAGCGCCCCCGGGAAGGCTTCCTCATCCAGGCCCAGCGGTGTGGTCGCCATCTCGATGACGAACGGAGGTTGCAGCCCGTTGAGGAGGGCGATGTGCTGCCACAAGCTGGCGTCGCCCAAGAAGCGGGCGGCCAGGTTCACCAAGGTGTCTCCCTGAGCCACGGCAACCTCGCGAGCTCCGGTGTAGTTGTTGATCTCCCGCCCTACGCCCAGCTCGGCCTCGGCCGATTCCACGTCACCGGGGGTCAACGCCGTACCGATGTTGTTGGCCTCAGTGACCGTCGTCGGTGCCGGTCGTACGTCGGCCAGGTCCTCCGCACTGACCGCAGAGAAAACCTCCTGGCGGTCCTTGAACTCGCGGACCTTCCGCTGGGTAGCGATCTCGTGAAGTTCTGGGTGCGTGCCGATGCGGTCCATGCCGTCCGCGATCTGACGCATGCGCTGGAGCGTAACCGCGGGGACCTTGCGCAGTTCGGGAGCAGCTTCCTCGTTGTTGTCGACCGCCTGCAGCGAGTTGTCGACCAGGTTCACGGTTCGCTCAAGCTGCGCCACGGGCGTCTCGATCAGCCTAGTCGTGCCCTCGATAAAGCTGTCAGCAGCCTCGGTGACCGTCGACGCAGAGTTGATGACCGTGCCCACGTCGCTCACCAAGCTCTGCACGTCGGCCTGTATGGCGCTAAGGTCGCCTATAGCGCCGGCGGCCAAGTCAACGCCACTCTTGACCATCCGCAGACCGTCTTTGAGGGTCTGTAGGAGACCACGATCTTCCGAGAAGTTCAGGAAGGTCGCGTCGGCCTTGTCCAGGACGACCATCTCGATGCTGTAGTTGTAGAGCACGCGGTCGACGGCGTCGCGCTCGAGGGTGAACCGTTGGGGCGCCACCAGCCAGTGCTCGTCGTCCTTGGGTATGTGGAAGATGAGCTGCGTACCCTCGCTGGTGGCCGGGTCTCGCTTGAGGTCCGCGTAGGTGCGGAACACCGCGTCCTGGAGGTACTGGAAGTGCCGCTGTCCCGAAATCGGCACCAGCACCGAGGTCGGGAGCTTGCGGGCGAAGGACTTGCGGTCGGGACTGCTGATCCCGAGCTGCGCCACGTTGCCCGCAAGGATGCGCGGCCGGAAGCCCGTGTTGCCGCGAATCACGATGCGCCGCTGCACGATGCCGTTCTCCTCGACGTACAAACCACCGCCCTGCGTCGGCGTTACCTCCAAGGTGAAGGGCTCCTCCAGCGTGTACGACTTCGGGTTGAGCGCCAACGGGAACAGGAAAGGTCCGCGTAGCGGGGCGGCCACTTCTTCGGACAAACGCAGCTCGAAGAAGTAGACGAACTTGCGGAAGAAGTTCTGGTCCTGCGCCGACTGTTGTCGGTTGCGTTCTTTCGCGAGTGCTATTGGACTGACTGCCATGCCTTAACTCTCAATCGTCGATGAAGCCGATGGTCGAAGCGATGTCGCCCGGCGAATAGGACCCTGCACCAGAGTCAGGACCAGTATTCCCTTCAATAGGTCCTAAAGTCCCCCCTCCGGTCAAACCCATACCCGGATGCGTGTGACCCTCTTTCGAGAGGGTGCCGATCTCATCACTGATTTTCCCCAGCTCGGTATTCATGCGGCTCTCGGTGATGAGCTTGTCGTTCTCACCTTTGACCACGAACTTGTCGGTCAACGCCGTCACGACGCCGTCCTCTACAAGAAATTTTGTAGTCCCCTTCACGTCGATGGTCGCCTTGTCCTTCTCGTAGGTAACCTTCGTGGCGTCGTCTACGAACTCGACCTCCCACTTGAAACCACCGTCCGGTCCTTCCATGCGGAGCAGGAACTTCGGCTCGGGATTGTCGGGGTCACTCATGTCGTAAAACGTAATGCCGTGGGTAGCCGCGTTCTGGAGGTCGAAGAACTGCGAGCCTGACCCGTCCGTCGGTGGCGGCTTCTCCGTGCCATCTTCCTGGAACACACCGTCGTGTGCGAAGCGCGTATCGACCATGAAGTTGCCGTTGTCCTCGACGCCGTAGACGCTGCCGTGGTGCTTCCAGAAGTCTGGGTCTCCGTCAACCACCTTGAGCTTGATCCGGTGACCGATGGGTTTGTCGTCGTTGCCGAGGTCGGCTGATGGGTGGGGGATGCTGCGGAGGATGATCGGCTGGTTCAGGTTGTCGTCCATGAACCCGATCAGCACATGGTCCCCGTCCATGCTCGCGGGGTTCGTGCCCCGCTCGGGGTCGAAGGTGTTCTCGGTCGCCACGTCGAAGGTGGCCGGCCGCGGCTTCCAGATATGCCCACTGTGCAGGCCGGAACGCTCCTGGGCTACGAGCACCGTCTTCACGAAGCGCGAGCGCATGTTGCGCATGCTCGAGTAGACCAGCACGTCGCAGTAGACGGCCGTCGGGCTCGCGCCCACATCGCTCTGAGGATGGCTCTCGTCGTCCAGGACGTAGGTCGCCGTCACCACGCCGCGCACCATTAGGCCGTTGGCCTTCGCGCCATACTGGCGCGGCACCACCGGGACGCCCGACTGATTCACTCCCGCGCCCAGTCGGCTGGCTGCCCATTCGTAGACCATTAGGCTACCAACTCGCCCGTAGGAATTGCGGCGGGCACTTGATCCGGATTGGAGGCGACGGCGATGGTGTACTCAAACGCTATCCGGTTGAGCGCTTCTAGCAGACTGTCGTCAGTCCCGCGCCAGCCTCTCGTGACGCCCAACGTCGTCTTGAGTCCCGGCTGGAGGCTCCAAGTGTTCGCGACCGACTCCACGTAGTAGGTTTCGTCTTGGTCTGGACTCGTAGCCCCGGGGATGCGCACCCGCTCCCCGACGTGGACGTTGGGCAGGCCGAGGCCGAGCTCGAGGGTGCCGTTCAGGAAATAGGGGTTGAGGCAGTACCAGTCCCGGATACGCCGACGCAGCGCTGAGGACAAGCCGATGATGTCGGCGTTCGGAGACGTGTACTTGGTCAGCACGTCGTAGCGCCGCATCCCGTGGCGAAGAATGTCGTCGGGATTCCAGAGCGGCGCGTTCAGGTCGATGGCGCCGGCGCCAAGGAGCTCTTGCGCAATTTGGGGCGCCACGAAGAAGGCATTGAAGCGCTCGAGTCCTGAACGTCCCACGCTTGCCTGACGAATCGCCTGCCTGGGAATGATGTGCAGGGGCAGGTTGAACCAGGGACTGTCCTTCCCCTTGTCCAGATTCACCAAGGGCCGCTCGCGGAAGACGACCGTCATGTCGGTGTCTTCGATGGGCACCCCGTTGTCGGGGTCAGACTGGCGCTCCTCCAGGAACTGCGTCGGGAGGGTGTCGACGAACAACTCCTGGAAGGTCGGGTCCGACCACTCTTGCGCCAGCGACCAAGCCGTGCCGTTGGGCAGCATGTAGTTCGGGTTGATGGCGATACGGTCGGGAAGGTCACCACCCTTGGCCGGCTCGAAGACCACGTTCTCCACGAAAGTTCCAGAAATCCCAGGCATCCCCTCCGGCAGCTTCCAGACCGCGCGGCCCGCATTCGACAGCTCCCCCAGGAAACCTTCCAGATAACCTTTCACCACGTTGAACGGGGAACCTTGGACGTTGGGCACTCCCCCGAAGACCTTCAGGGCTACCCCGCCCACCACTGGGTCGTCGGTGAACACGCTGAACCAGATCGGCGTGGTCTCGTAGATCTTGCCGAAGTCGCGGCCCGTTATCTGGAACACGGTCGACGTGGCGCCGCTCCCAGAAACGACCTTCGTTTCTCGCATGTCGTCGACTAAGCCGCGCATCGTGTGCCACTTGCGGCCGTGCCGCGTGAACACGACGTCCACCCAGTCGTCGTCCAGGATCTGGTTGAACAGGTTCTCCGCGACGCGACTGGGTTTCAACGAAGCCGACCAGCTGCCCGACGGTGCACCGAGCGTTTTGTTGGTCGAGAGGGCAATGAGACTGGGGTTGGGATCAGCCGACCGGCGCCCATCAGGGGTGATTCTCCTTGGCCTCTCCTGCTGTGCGCCCACGAAGATGACGGGGTCACCGCGCTGGGTATAGATCGTAATCTCGGCGCTAGAGGTCTCGCTTCCCTGGAAGCCCGGGGAGTTCTGGAGATCGCGGAAGGCCATTAGGGAACCACAACGTCCGGTTGCTCTTCACCACCATTCTTCGTCTTCTCTGCCAACCATTTAGTGAAATCAGCCATGCCTTGGGCTAAATCCTGTATGGTTTCACTCCCCAAAGAAGTGAATGCCGATGAAACATTAGCTGCGGACTTTTGCAGCGTATGCATCGTACCTATCCACTTTTCTCCGATGGCATTTTGTTGATTCTGAAGCTTCGCTTGCGCCTTTAGGCCACCACCAAAATCACCGATTATTTTAGCTGCCCGAGCTTGAATATCCCTGGGACTCGTGGGCGCCAACTTGCCCACGCGGTCACGCTCAGTCGCGAAGAACTCCTTACGCTTCAGTTCCTCTACCGATAACTTCTCACCCTTAAGCTCCTTCCCTAAAAGTCGAAATTCCTCGGCGCCAAATTGAACACCCATCTTACCGAGCTGCATCCGGGCAAAGACTCGACCTTGAGCACCCCCGCCACCAGCAGACATAAAACGACGCATCAACACATCCATCTGATCGCCAGTACCTCCCCGCTCCAACTGGACTTGCGCCTCCTCAAACGCTTCCGCACCGCCCCCTTGGAAACCCCCCATCGTTTGAAGCATCATCAGTTGCGTCGCATTCTGCGGTCCACCCTTGGAAAGTTGCTGGGCCGCTCCAGCGAATCCACGAGCGACAGCAGAGGCACGAATACCTCCCAAGCCTGACTGGCCTAAAGCTAGGCCCATCGAAGCGATACTTGCACCCGCTAAGGGTATGCCGGTCGTGCGCCATTGGTTGATGCCGGCCGCCATCTGCTGGAGGTAGTCCCGAAGCTCGGAGCCTTCGAGGCCCATCTTCATGGCGTCTGCGATCCCTTGGGTCATAGCTCGAGCACCTCGACCGCCTCCCCCGGGAGCCATACCCGCCAAACCACCTTGGCCACCGGCTTGAGCGAAAGCACCTGCGACCCCGGGTCCAACACCGAAGGCCGTCTGGGCCGCGAAACCCGTGCGCAGCAAGCCTTGTCGTCGCAGATTCGCGATGGTGCCGCCGCCGGCCTGCGCCATACCCCCAGCCGCTTGTAGTGCTTCGGCCTCACCCATGGCGCCAAACCGCACACCGGCGGCGCGTATTGTCTGGAACGGCTCTACCCGAGCTTTCTGCCGCTCTCTGCGCATAACGGTTTCGGTAGCGGCTGCATCTCGCTGCGCACGGATCTCGTTCTCCAGCTTGTCGTCGCGCTTCCCTGCAATCACCTCCGAGCGACGTCCTACATCGCGCATCATACGAGCCCGGATTTTTTCAGCAGGATTCATACCCGCTGTCTCAGCGAACCTTTCCTCAAATGCTGGATCTCGCGCGCCGCCAGCGGCCAACAGGTCTTCCTGCGATACAGTCCGCAGAGACGCCTCCATCCCAGCCAACGTAGCTCGTGCTCGCCCGGCTGCGCCGACGCGCATGCCTGGGAGAGGCCCACCCATGAACGGCAGCGCTCCAACTCGAGCACGCTGCACCTGCATCGCCTGACCCGCGAGCTGCATCCCAGTTTGGATCTGACCGGCTCCCGCACCCCCCACCACCGGGATCGTGCTGATCGCCTGCGCCAGTCCACCGACGCCGCCGAAAGGCGCCATCGCAGCCCCGCGTACCGCGCGGCCCGCGGCCATGCCGAACATCTGACGCTGCATCCCAGGACCGCGCTGGAGGCCCTGGGCGACCCCTGGAGCGGCGCCCTGGAGAAACCCTTGCATGAGGCCGCCCCGGGCCTGCTGACGCGCCAGATCGCGCGTCATGCCCTGCATGGACCGTTGCATGGTCCGCTGGATGCCCTCAAAACCGCGGCCGAGCTCCTTGAGAGCCTTGGCCACGTCCATGATCTGGGACTCCATCTTCTCGAAGCCCTTGGTCTGGGAATCGATGGCCTTGGCGCCCTGCTCCGTGACCCGGGCCGCCTGACGCTGTACGTCCGCGAAGCCCTTTGCTTTCGCCTGAACGATTACGTCTGTGCGTACTTCGGGCACTACTCGATGTCCTCCGGGGACTCGTCCAGGTCGGGGATCTTGCCCTCAGCCAGCTCACGCTCCCACTTGTCGAACAGCGGGTCGATCACCGTTTCCTCCTCGCCGAGGGCCTTGTTGATGCTGTTCAGCTCCTCCAAGAGTGAGCCGTCCTTGTCGTCCTCGTCCTCGAGCCGCCTGAGCAGCTGGCGCTGGCGCCAGAGGAGGTCTTCGCACATCTCCTGCTGGAGGCTCGACACCGAGCGTTCCAGAAAGAGCGGGTGGTTCGGCGGCAGCTCGTACTTGTCGCACCACCACCGGCGCCTCTGCGTGACCCCGGCACGGAGGTTATGCCGAGCTTTTGCCTGCAAATTCTCCCCATCCGAGAAAGAAGTGCTCATGCGAGGCCACCTCCTCGTAGAGGGCTTGCAGGACGCCTGGGTCGAGGATGTCGTCGAGCTTGACGGCCCACTTGGGGCCAGTATCCTCGACGGTCACCAGGCTGTAGGCGAGGTGAGCTCTGATCAGCGCCAGCTCTCGGGCGAGCGGGTTCAGGGACTCGTACGGCACGGTCCCCGCGAGCCGGGCCTGCATGATGCTCGCCGCGGCGCGCTCTTGCTGGTTGAGGATCTTGGACGTGAACTCGCCGGTCCAGGTGTGCCCGCGAGCGTCCT
>SDBS01001635.1_pt1 | contig 22704 bp, 19 predicted proteins | sample 2277091 | NCBI WGS metagenome assembly SDBS01 (sample SAMN10404972, study PRJNA504765) | marine sediment metagenome | isolation source: marine sediment core GS10_PC15, 163 cmbsf | place: Arctic Ocean: Southern Knipovich Ridge | collected 2010
GCCGTAATATAGAGTGGGCAAGGAAGTTACAGATTATGGGGTGAAAATCGTGCCAAGGAAAATTTTGGGATAATCCTGAGGTTTTCAGGGAATATTTATCAGGAAATCGGAGCTTTTGGAGATATTGTTTCGGCGGCTGGTGGAGCCTTCATCAGGGACTGGATTCCGGCCTGTATAGAGTGTCCGGGTTGTCAGAACGACTCGCCGATCTTGAAATATATCGCTCGTTCGTGTTTGCCCCACGCACAGTCGACACCGATCGCGACAGGCGGATCGGAGATCATCCTCCACATGTCCTCGTCGAGATAGAACTGCTGGTAGAATCCGGCGGCCCATGTCTTGTTTTCCGCGTAGAACCCGAACAGGGCGGTAACCGACTCGGGAGATATAGTGTCGGCGCTGTTGACCTTGTAGAATCCCGCGACCACCAGGCCTATCGACCATCCGAACGACTCACTATACGCCGGGATGGGGACGGCGGCGAGTTTGGCCCTTCCTTTGAATATCTCGAGACCGAAATCCTTCTTCCCGGCACTTTCATTCCTCGATGACTCTTCAGCTGCAGTCTCCGTTGATCGAGAAAATGCCGGTACCGCAGATATAAGGACAGTCAGGACCATAACAAGCGCGCAAATCAACCCTTTCATCCACTTCCCGTCCCGATCAATGGTGCTGTTTCACTGTTCGAGTTCCTTATCCAGAGATCTATGGTCCAGCTGCTGAACCCATAACTCCTCTCATGGACCTTCTCTATCTGCCCGAATCCTTCGGGGTCGAAACTGCCTCCCCGTTCCAGCACGTAATAGAGGAGTATCTCGTCCTCCGTCCCTTCCTGGATCATGTATCCTGTCTGACGGATCGAGTAATTGTCATATATGTAATCACGAAGCGGCCGGTCCCGGCCCAGCCAGTCAAAGCGGAACATCACGATCCACCTGAAATTCCGCCGGTCCTCTCCGAACCTTACCCTGTCGATATCGGCCGGCAGCAGCACGCCGCGCCTGCCCGCCTCCCAGAGGATCCCGTAGTACTGTGTCCTCCACGCGTCGAATCTCCGGTCGGACGGCGAACCGAACGATATGAAGATCCTGTCTTCCGAACCCGAATGCTCCGCTATATAACTCCCGGCGACATCGCACCCGATCATCTGCTTGTCAAAATGCATATCGATGTCTTTCTTCAGAAATGGCACCGCGGCGAAAAGGATGATGACTGGAAGGGCGAACCGGAACCTCTCCCGCCTCCCGCCCCTGTTTTTCATCATGAGCATACCGTCGGAGACCGCCGAGGCAATACCGAGGCAGATCATCGGAACGAACGGAATCTGATAATAGCTGTGCCGCACGGCAAAGTCGGAGATAAGAATAAAGTAGAGCAGTGCCGCCACGAACGAACCCGCGACATATCTCGACAGCTTCGAGCCGAGATCGAGCAGGCAGCCCATCAGTCCGAGCGTGAAGATAAAGAAGAGCGGCAGCGTGTAGTTTTCACCGACGTATAGCCATACGATCGGCAGGCCGGTCCGCCAGTATTCGACAGTGAACGCCTCGGCGAGGAACAGCCTCCCTGCGGGGAAGAAACCCCCCGGCCCTGACTGCACCGTTTTCGTGAATATCGCCCATGCCGCCGCCAGCACGAGGCCCGGCAGGAGAAACCCCAGCTGCCGGATGACTCTCCGCCGGAAATCCGCATCTGACATCCTGTTCCATGGAAATACGACGAGCAGCGGCGCGAACATCACGAGAAACGTTCCCTTGATCGCGACGGTCATCGCCGCGAACAGGGCGAAGAGCAGCAGTTGCCGCGAAGTCGTCTCGTCGATCCATTTCAGGAAAAGGTATGTCGCGAGCAGGCCGAAGAAAAGCGCGGCGAAATCGGGCTGGATGTTTCGCCCGAAAAAGACACAGACAGGCAGGACCGACATGACGCATGCAGCGATAAGCGGGATCTCCGCCCAGTCTGTCATGCGCCTCGCGGCGAGATAGAGGAGCGGCGTGCATCCAAGTGAAAAAAGGATGACGACCAGTCTCGCCATCCAGAGATTGACCCCGAATAATTTCCATAAGGGGTAGTAGATCAGCGGGAGGAACTGGAACTGCGGAAGACCCTCTATATAACCCGGGCCCTCCGACATCCCCGAGTAGAGAACGCGCTTGCCGGCAAGGTCCCCGTAGTCTAGATACCCTTTCGTGATCGAGAGGTAGTGGACCTCCTTCATCGAGTGGTATCCGATCGGCGGCTCATCGACATGTCTGAGACGCAGAAGCAGTCCGACCGCCATTGCGACGGCCAGCGCCGCGAGAGTATATCTGCTGACCCTTCCTGTGCTCAACAGCAGTCTCCTGTCAGACTCCGGCAGCCATATTGTTCATTTCGATCCTACCGCTCCTGCCGTTCAGTCGTCGAGCAGGTTGCCGTACATCCTCCAGAAAGCCTCGGGAGGCATCCTGTTCTCGAAGGTCGTCCCTATCTCGTAGATCGTATCCATATTCCTCGCTATCTCGAGGCCCTTCACAATATTGCCTGGCGTGAAAATCAGTCTCTCTAATCTGAGGTCCGCAATCGGCCTGAGATCGGTTATTCCCGTTTCGGCGATATGCAGCCTCTGCAGATCCGAGCCGGCGATCGGCGAGAGATCGGTGACGTAGGTGCGGTGAAGGGTCAGGCTGGTAAGCGGGAGCCCGGCGAGAGGCGATATGTCATTTACAGCCGTTTCGTTGAGCCAGAGCATCTTCAGCGGCATTCCGGCCAGCGGTTCCAGATCGATCACTTTTGTCCGGAACAGACTGAGGATCTCGAGCGGCATACCGCGGAGAGGGCCGAGGTCGCTGACCGGCGTCACGTTCAGATACATCTTTATGATGGGCATCCCCTGCAGGGGCGTCAGATCGGAGACCCCGGTGCCCTCGAGAAACAGTTCGGTCAGAGAAAAGCCCTTCAGAGGCCTGATGTCCGACACTTCAAGCGTCCTGAGGTCGAGCCTTCTTATACCCATCTTCGAGAGAGGTGACAGATCAGTCACTCCCGTTCCCTCGAGGCCGAGGGCTATCACTTCTCCACCCATGAGCTGCAGCACCGCGCCACCATTGTATTCCGGATTAGCGGACTTGAGCGCCTCATGGACCATCGGTTCGTTCCACTCGATCTTTTTCTCGCCGCAGGAGGTCATCAGGGACGCAAGCGCGACCGACACAACCGCAACTGTACCCATCTTCATGATCCGCGATCTACTGCAGCATAAGTTCATTGATATTGTCCTCCGTAGATTAAATGCCTGCCGGGATACTACCCCACCCGAACCTGCCGTTCAAGAAACGCTTTTACAGCCGCCTGTTCCGGGACAATTCGCTTGTAGAAGATCTTTATCAGATTTATTCTCGGCGAAATCGGATTTTCCGGGATCAAGGAGGCGTATATATATTCATCGATCGATCAGACGCCTGATAAACGTTTATAAAAGAAAGAGCCCGAACAGATGAGCGACAAAAAATACTACCAGATGACAGCCGAAGAGGTCTTCTCAGACCTGGGTACAAGCGCGAAGGGTCTGTCGACAGAGGATGCGGAGAAAAAGCTCGCCGAGTCGGGCCCCAATGAGCTCAACGCCGACATCAGCATGCCCAAGTGGCTCATCTTCCTCTCGCAGTTCAGGGATCTGCTCGTGATCGTCCTCATGGTGGCCGCGGCGATCTCGTTCGTGATCGGCTCATACAGGGACGGCGTCGTCATGGTCGTCATCGTGATGATCAACGCGATAATAGGCTTCGTGCAGGAGTACAAGGTCAGCAGGATCCTCGACAGCCTGAAAACTCTCATACAGTCGCCTGCCAAGGTGGTTCGCGGCGGTGAGCTGGCGGAGATACCGCAGGGCAGGCTGGTCCCCGGCGACATCGTGCAGCTCGAAGCGGGCGACAAGGTCCCCGCCGATCTGAGGGTCATAGAATCGTTCGATCTGCGCACCGATGATTTCTCTCTCACGGGCGAGTCGATGCCGCAGGGAAAAACAAGTAATGTGATCAAAGAGGCGAGCGTCATCGGCGACCGCGACAACATGGCCTTCACCGGGACCACAGTGACCTCGGGCAGCGCGACAGGCGTTGTCGTCCGGACCGGCATGGACACCGAGATGGGAAAGATCGCCGGGATGACCCAGGAAACGGAACAGACCCCCTCTCCACTCGAGCGCGAGCTCGGTTCGCTGGCCAAATGGCTGACGATAGCAGTGGTCATCATAGGCGGAGCACTCTTCGGAATCGCGCTCTGGCAGGGATTCACGCTGATGACGAGCATGGTCCTCGCCCTCGGCATCGCCGTGGCGCTCGTCCCGCAGGCCCTGCCGGCACAGGTCACCGTGGCGATGTCCACGACAAGCAAACGGCTCGCCGAGATGAACGCCGTCGTTAAGAGCCTGCCGTCGGTCGAGACGCTCGGCTCGACGAGTGTGATCAGTACCGACAAGACCGGCACGCTGACGAAGAACGAGATGACCGTCACGGCGCTCTGGTTCAACGGGAAGCGTTACGGAATGACGGGCACTGGGTACGAGCCCGAGGGACAGCTTCTCGACGATGCGGGCAATGTTGTCGACCAGCCCGGCATCGATGAGATCGAGATCATGATGGACGCGGCGACGATGGCCTCGAACGCCGAGATACACGAACCGGACGAGGACCATCACGGCTGGTACCCCGTGGGCGATCCGACCGAAGCAGCGCTGGTTACCATGTCGACCAAGCTCGGAACCCGCTCCCCCATAGAAGACGAGGAGAATCCCGAACTCAAGGAGTTCCCCTTCGATTCGGAGCGCAAGCTGATGAGCTCTGTGCGGCAGTTCGGCGACCGCGAGCAGCTTGCGATGAAGGGGGCCACCGACAGCGTACTCGCCATAAGCAGGCGCATATACCGCGACGGGAAGCCCGAACCGATCACTGACGCCGACCGCGAGAAGATCGGCGCGATCGCCGACGAGTTCTCCGGACAGGCCCTTCGCGTCCTTGCCATCGCCTGCAGGCCGCTCGAGGCGGACGGCAGGGATTACGTGATGGAAGAGATCGAAAAAGACGTCACCTTCCTCGGGCTCGTCGGGATGATGGACCCGCCGCGCGAGGGTGTCCGCGAGGCTATGGAGCAGTGCCACGACGCGGGCATCAGGACATTCATCATGACGGGCGATCACGCGATAACGGCCCAGGCGATAGGAAATGAGATCAGCCTCGACGCCGACGGCCGTCCTTCCCGGGTCTTCACCGGCACCGAGCTGAAGGAGCTGGATGACGCGCGCCTGACAGGAATAATGGAGAAGGAGCAGTCGCTGATCTTTTCGAGAGTGGATCCCGAGGACAAGCTGCGGATCGTCGACCTGCTCATGGAAAGCGGAGAGATAGTGGCCGTAACCGGAGACGGTGTCAACGACGCCCCCGCGCTGCGCAAAGCCGACATCGGCGTGGCGATGGGCAGGATAGGCACCGATGTCTCGAAGGAGGCGTCGGAGCTCGTCCTTCTCGACGATTCCTTCCCGACACTCGTACACGCGGTCCGCGAGGGACGTACGATCTACCGCAACCTCAAGAAGACGGTGCTCGCGTCGATGACCACGAACGCCGCGGAGCTCGTCGTCGTTCTTTTCGGCCTCGCGGGCGTAGCAATGAGCAACTGGGCTATACCGATCCTCGCGATACAGATCCTCGCTATCGATCTGCTCGCCGAGATCATGCCGCTGACCTGCCTCACCTTCGATCCGCCTCCCGATGATGTGATGCGGACTCCTCCGCGCGACCCGAAAGACCATATACTCAATCTCGGAAATTCCCTGGAGGTACTATTCCTCGGGGTACTGATAGGAGCCCTCTCGTTTGCAAACTACGCCCTGTTCATGGTGCGCCACGGCATCTCCTTCAACATCTTCGAGGGATCCGGAACGATCGATCCATCCCACGCGGTCCTGTACGCTCAGGCGACCACTGTCACATACCTCACTATCGGGTTCTGCCAGTTCGTCAACATCCTCTCACGCAGGTACGAGAAGACGTCGATTTTTAATATAAACTTTTTTTCGAACAGGATCCTGCTCCTCTCGATCCTGGGATCGATCGTCCTGATACTGCTGGCGATATACCTGCCGTGGGTGAGCGCGTTCCTCAGGTTCCATCCCCCTGCCATGAGCGACTGGGGCTATATCCTTGGCGCGGCCGGCGTCTACCTCGTCGCCTTCGAGATCCTCAAGATCTTCAAGAGGGCAAGGATGAAATAAGGACCTGCACGCCCATCGACAGGGACAAGGATCGCGCCTTGTGATATAATCAGGCGTGATGCGTATCTTCCAGAATATCATGCCGGGCAGTCCTGCCGGTCGAATGCTGCTCACAATCATCACTGCATCGGCGCTTGCCGGTGTTCTGTCGCCAGGCGTTTCTTCGCAGACCATCGACCATGTCATTCATATCAGTGTCGACGGGCTCAGACCCGACGCGGTCACAGCACTCGGCCCCGTGCACTGCCCGAACTTCCACCGCCTGATGATCGAAGGCGCTTTCACACTCAACGCACGCACGGACTGCGACTATACGAACACCCTGCCCAACCACACCTGCCAGATCACCGGCCGCAACGTTCTGGGGCCCGACAGCCACGGCGTTTCGTTCAACTCGGACACAAGTGCGACGATCGAGGAGATACACGGCTCTTATGTCGCGGGTATATTCGACGTCGCGCATGACAATGGCCTGATCACTGCCCTCTATTCCGGCAAGGACAAGTTTGCTCTTTTCGACAGGAGCTGGAACGCGGTCAACGGAGCGCCGGACATCACGGGGGAAGACAACGGCAGAGACAAGATCGATCATTATATGTATCTGTGGAACACCTCGGAGCTTGTTGACTCGTTCCTTTCGATACTCGATTCCAATTCTCCGGGATTCTTTTTCCTCCATCTCCGCGATCCCGATACGGACGGGCACGCCTATGGCTGGAAGAGCCCCGAATACCTCGACTCGATAAAGCGGATGGATGCCGTAATCGGACTGCTGCTGGAGACCGCCGAGACGGATCCCAGCCTCTCCGGCAGTACGGCGTTGATCGTAACGGCGGATCACGGCGGCACAGGGACGGACCACAGCGACGAGACCGATCCGTTCAATTACACGATACAGTTCCACACATGGGGCCCCGGCATTCCGGCCGGCGCCGACATATATCTGCTCAACACCGGTTCACGAATCGATCCCGCGGCAGATCAGCTCCCATGCGACGCCGCGGTGCCCCCTGTCAGAAACGGTGAGGCGGCTAATCTCGCAGCGTCTTTTCTGGGACTAGGACCGGTCCCCGGCTCTACGATCGGAGAGGCGCACGACCTGGCCGTAACAGTGCCCGGTCAGCTCCCTTCCATCTCGATCACATCCCCGGTCGAAGGCTCCGAATACGGGCCGGATGAAACTGTCATCATCGAGGCAGCCGCCTCTTCCGCTGATGGAATAGCGAAAGTCGAGTTCTTCATGGATCAGGTGAAGATCGGAGAAGATACAGCATCCCCGTGGTCGTTCTCTATCGATCGCCTGCCGCTCGGCGACCGTATTCTCACAGCAAGAGCGGTGGACGGGACCGGCTATGCCTCTACCGACCGGATCGCCGTACTGGTAAACACCTTGACCGGGGATGAGTCATCGGGAGGGAGATGGGATTCCCGAACGGTCATCAGTCCCAATCCTGTCACCGGCTCGTCGAGGATATTCTTTTCGATCGATGCGCCCGGCCCTGTGCGCCTGCAGATCTATGACGTCCTCGGTCGACAGGTACACAGTCTGCAGATGGGAATGCAGGAGAAGGGATATTTCGGGATTCCGCTGCAGCTTACAGCGCTCGGGCCAGGCGTATATTTCTACTCGCTGACCAGGCCGGGAGAGGCCTTGACCGGCAAGTTCATCCTTGTCCGCTAGAGTAACCCCGCCAGGCAGATCATTCGAACAGCTTCAGGTACTTCCCGTACCCCTCCTCATCGAGATCCTCCTTCGGGATGAATCTCAGAGAGGCCGAGTTGATGCAGTACCTCAGGCCCGACGGACCGGGGCCGTCGGGAAAGACATGGCCGAGATGAGAGTCGCCGTCTGCGCTGCGCACCTCGATGCGCGTCATGCCGTTGGTGTTGTCCTTCTTCTCGACGATATTTTCCGGCTCGAGAGGCCGGTAGAAGCTCGGCCAGCCCGAGCCCGAATTGTACTTCGCCATCGAGCTGAACAGTGGCTCCCCGCTCACGACATCGACATAGATCCCTTCCCGCTTGTTGTTCCAGAACTCGTTCTGGAAGGGCGGCTCGGTGCCGCACTGCTGCGTCACCCTGTACTGCTCCGGTGTGAGTCTGTCCTTGAGAGACGCCCCGTCAGGATCCGACGAGGCATTCTCGCCGACATCATCAAGGATCTTATCGAACTCGTTTTCAAACTTTCTGACCGATCCCGCATCCCAGACATCCTCGAGAAATCCGTCTCTGCTCGAGCCGGCCCTGTAGGCGCCGTACTGAACGGGGCAGGCCTTGAAGTATCCCTGATGGTAGTCTTCGGCAGAGTAGAACTTCGACGCCATGCTGATCTCCGTGGCGACCGGCTTGTCGAATACACCGGAATTCTCCAGAGCCTCCTTCGAAAGCTCCGCGAGGCGCTTCTGCTCATCGTCGTGATAGAATATGGCGCTCCTGTACTGGGAACCGCGACCGACGAACTGTCCCCCGGCATCGACAGGATCGATGTGCCTCCAGAAATACTTGAGCAGCGCGGCGTATGTCGTCTCTGACGGATCGTACCTGACCATCACAGCCTCGGTGTGCCCGGTGGTCCCCGAGCAGACCTCCCTGTAGGCAGGATTCTCGACGTGCCCGCCGGTATACCCGGAAATAACCTCGATCACGCCGGGCAGCTTCTCGAAATCAGCCTCGGTGCACCAGAAACACCCGCCCGCGAAGGTCGCCTCGGCGACTTTATCCTTATTACTGTTCGAGTTCATCTTTGCTTCCGCCCCATGGATAAATATACCCTGAACAAGGATCATCATAACAGCTGTCGCTGTGAGAGTGAGCCTCAGATTCATATCGCACCATCCTTCCAGGTACGGTCAGCCGGACAGAAATGCAGTCAGAAGAGACCGTCGGACGGCCGCACCAGTATTCCTTATGAAAATAGTAGTTTATTATGGTGGCGCGCAAGAGCGTATATAAAAACCCGCCACCGGGTCCCCGGCGGCGGGCAATTGAATTCGTTATCCGGTCACGGGGCCGGCCTGTCCAGCCTACATCTCCCTCCACGACAGCACGATGCACGGCATTATGCCGCTCAGGACGTTCGTGATGGAGTCCTTGCTGTACAGCACGGCCGAGTTACCCGCGCTGAAGTTGAAGTCGGAGGTGCCCCGTACGATCATCGACCCGAGGACCCAGGGCGTACCTGTGAATTTTACATCCCCCTCGACGTAGATAAGCCCCGTGAAGATGAAGCTGCCTGACGCTTTCAGATCTCCCGTGACGTACAGGAGCCCCTCACCGACCAGGTTGCTGGAAATGCTCGCGTCACCCTGTATGTACGTAATACCATCGAGGGGAGCGACTATCGATGTATTGTCCGCCCTTGCGAGGATACTGGCCGTCTCGGCATCGGTGAGCCCGAGCACCTCGGCGAGTGTATAAAACGGATTGCCCGCGTCGTCATCGATCGGCATCGGGTCGCCGACAACATCGGCCGATCCCTGCGTCTTGATGATATCGCCCGTGCTCGTCACACCGGGCAGGTTCCCCGAGGGGAGATGCCATGCGATGCATCCATTCGGCCTCGTACCCACCGGCGTGTTCAGGTCGTGGTTGTGCCCGCAGAAGGCGCAGTTACCGGTAAGTTTCACAGCCTTGTCGACATAGAGGGCGCCGAGCGTACGGGCTATCATCAGCCTCTTTGTAACCTCGGCCTGGATGACCCTCGCGCCGTTTGCAGCATGTCCAGAGACGGTGATGACCTCGACGGGGAATCCTGAGGAAAAGTTCTCAGGCGGGATCATCAGCGGATCGTAACGTACGATCTCGTTCACGTCCTTCGCCCCGTCGCCGTCGCGATCATCCCATTTGTGCTCTATCGTGAGTACGTCTTCCGTTCCGGCCGTCTGACTGTACCGGAGATACACGCTGTTCGGGTCCTGGAGCGTTCCAGTCGAAAAGACGCTCCCGCCGGCAGCGGGAGCCGACCCCGGCGCCGTGAGATATATGTACGTCTTCCAATTCGGATCGTACGGCTCGCTGTCGCTTATCGCGACGTTACCTGTCCATCCGCCTATGGCGACATTGGTAGGGTTGGGCAGGGATATCCTGTGGATCGCCTCGTTGAGCCCCGCCTCGGCGATGAACAGCGACTGGGTGGTCGTTCTCTGGTTGCCGGAGATCTTCAGGTCCATCGAGGAGACCATCGCCAGCGTCGCGCCTATCACCGAGATGGCGAACAGGACGAGGAGAGTCACCACAAGGATATTCCCGCTCTCCGCCTTCAGGTTTCCGTTGATCTTGCTGTTCATTTTGATTCAGTCCTTTCCAGTTCCCTCCGGGCGGGTCCGTTAGTCCCTGCCGAAATAGGCTACAAGCCTTCCCTGAGTAGCCGTGGTCCTTGTTCCCACGACGATGTCCGGCCTGTTATCCTTGTTGAAGTCAGCCACGTCGATGGAGACGATCTCTCCAGACGAGGACTGATTGATACGTATCCCATGCGCCGGCAGAGTGCCATAGGCGGGCAGTACGTAGACATTTCCCGTGTAGACATTCGAATTCCTCGTCCCGAACACCAGGTCGGGGAAGACGTCGTTGTTAACATTCAGTACGGCCAGGCTGAGGACCTCGCCTTCGCCGAATACCCAGTCGTCCGGCATCGTCGGCATCACTTCGGGCCCGAAAGCGTACCCGGTCGTATCCGGGATGCCAAGGGTTCCGCTCTCGTTGAGCCAGAGCATCACGTAACCGTGGTTGTCTCCCATCGTGAGGGCCGCGACGATGTCTTTATAGCCCGCATCGTCAGACATCATGTCGATGACCTTGAGGTCGTTAACGGCCCCCCACGAACGGTAGCGCTGGGTCCATTTGAAATCGCCGGAGGCGTAATCAACGTTCGTATAGATATCGATGTATCCTTGATAGGGCGTGTTATGTGATCCAATCACTATATCTTCATCGCCGTCGCCGTCGATGTCTCCAGTCTCCACCGCCCAGATCTCGCCGAGAGGCACCTCGGTCTCGATGCAGGCTTTCGTTATATACTGCATCGGTATGAAGTCTCCGCCGCCCAAACCCCTTAGTATCTCGAATCCTCCGACCGTCCCGAAGGGTGACTTGAGGCCCACCACGAGGTCTTCGCGGCCGTCACCGTCCAGATCGGCGAGCTTCAGGTCCATCACTTCGTTCATGCCGTCCGAGTTGAACGAGTAATCGGGAGATGTACTGAGGACGCCCTCCGGCCCGGTCTTCCAGACCTGGACGTTACGCTCCGTACTGACATCGAGACCGGTAACGATATCGGGGATGCCGTCGCCGGAGAGGTCGAGCCTGGTCATCGCGTTGATATTGTATCCGGCATCGCGTCTGTACGAGGGGGTCGCATCAAACAGCTCGTGCACAGGAGTCGTGGAGTTCTCCCACGCGTTGTGGAAGATGAGCATGTTTCCGATCCCGCCGCCGAGTGCAGTCCCGAGCACGATATCCTGATCGTAGTTCCCGTCCTCGCCGAGGTTTGCCGTCGACACCGACAGCACCCTCTCGGTGTTCGAGATGTGGATCTCGACAAAGTCCTGCCGGTTCTCGAGCACGTCGCCGAAGTTACGGACCACAGTCGTGTCGACTGCGATCACGATGTTCACATATGTATTGACCGTCGTGGAGGTATAACCCACCGGATCTCTCTCGGTAACCGAATATGTGTTCGGCTCGAGGTTGAATAAGTAGTATCCGGTCGCGTTGGTAAGCGTGGAATCGCCGTTCGAGACCGTGATGGTCACGTTGGGGACACCCTCTTCCATCGAGTTCCTCATCCCGTCGTCGTTCTCGTCGATAAAGACGTATCCCTCGAGAACACCGGAGGTCGGTCCGGCATAATCCCCGAAATGTATCGTCACAGTATCGTCCTGCGCGACGATAACAGCCGATCCAGAGTTCGTGGTAGTCGACCAGAATCCGACCGGGTCTGTTTCGACGACCACATAGTTGCCCTGCATGGCGGTAAAGGCATAATAGCCCATGTCGTCCGTCAGCGACTGCGATCCATCGTCGAGAGACATCAGGACCCCGGGCAGGCCCTTTTCGCCCAGACCCTTCACCCCGTCCTTGTCCTCGTCCTCAAAGACGTACCCGTTGATCACTCCGTAAGGAGCGGTCGCGACGTCGCCGAAATTGACGACCTGGGACTGTCCCGAGACCAGGGTGACAGATACGAGGTTCGGCGTGGTCGACGTATACGCGGGCGGATCGACCTCCTGGATCGAATATGTTCCGGCCGGCAGCGGGAAGTAGAATACACCGAAGTTGTCCGTCTTCACGTCGCGGTTCTGACCGGCGAGACGGACCTGGACGTTAGGAATACCCGATTCGCCGGCATCTATCAGGCCGTCCTTATCGGCGTCATGAAATACCTTCCCGCGGATTATCGAGCTCGCTATCTGCGAGTTCCTCACGTAGACCTCGGAGGTCATCGTGACGTCGAGGTACCCGCCGTTCGTCTCGTAACTCTTGTCGTATCTGTCCGACTCGGATATCGTAGTGACCTTGATCCTGCGGATCTGGCCGAGGAGATTGTCCGGCATATCAGTAACGGACATCGCCTCCGCATCCTCGAGAATTCCACTGCCGTTGTCGTCTCCCCAGAGCCTGTTGTCACTCGCGGGGTTGTCATCGTGATCGTACCAGTACTGGAACAGCGGCTGTGGTATCGTCCAGGTCGCCGACATGTTGGGACCACGGACTATCGCGACATTGGCGTCGCGCACTTCGTTCCGAGAACCGTTGAAACCGTACGTATACCTCTTCATCACGAACAGGTTCTTGTTCGCGCCATTCTCCTCGGGATCGTCTCCGCGATCCCCGGCAGTGATTTTTCCATCGGCGTTCGAGTCGAGCGTGAAGACAATGGTCTCCGCCTCAGAGTCGAACATCGATTTCGGCGCGTATATGGTGGTTCCTCCTGGGGGAACCGTATTGGGCGTCATGGCCGGATTGATAGCCACGAGAGCCGATAATCCGTCTATCGTCCTGCCGTTGTCGATATCTGCGTTGAGAACGACCTGGAAGGGACCGGCATGCACGATCGGCCTCTGCCCCCTGAAATAGTCGATCTGCGATCCGGCCTGCCTCAAATGGTCGGTGATATCGTCGAGCGCCGCTCTGGAGTTCTGCTGTGCCTCGGCGTAATCACGTGTCTTGGCGGATCCCTTCTGATAGAGGGTAAATATGCCCGCCACGGAGATCAGCACGAAGGCCATGACGACCATACTGATCATGATCTCGATCAGTGTGAACCCTGCATCTCTGTTGTTGCGTCTGAAAATTCTCATGACAAACCTACCGTTTGGATGTCAGGTACGTGGAAAGAGTCACAGAGTTATCTTTGCTGCTCGACAGGTAGGTCACCGTTACGGTGACTGTCTTCATGTCGATGACAGGATCGTTGTCCGTGACATTCCAGGTACGAGTGAAAATACGTTCTATGGGGTTATTCTGATCGTTATGGGCTCCCGACGACAGGTTGACGTTGTTGAGCGGAGTCCCCATAAGTTCTTCGATCTTCTGCTGGGCGAGATTGGTAGCCATCGTCAGGTTCCGGGCGCGGGTCGTAGCCGTATTACTGACCGGCAGCGTCCTTATCGCGGCCGTTATACCGATGGCGAATATCATCATCGCAATGATTATCTCGATGAGTCCTACGCCTTTTTCTGACTTAAGCATCGTCTTACTTCCCTTGTCAGTCGACGGTGACGTTTCCGGTACCGCCGAAGATCCTTACATTTCTTACATCGTTGAGTACATTTCGCAACGTTATCGAACCGCTCTCTCTCGTATTGCCCTTGCTCCCGAAGGTCAGGATCGTGCTGGAGAGTGTATACGCGGTGATCTCCACAGTTTCGCCGAGATCGTATTCGGCGCTCTCGTACTCATCGTTATCGAGATTGCCGTCCCTGTTCGCGTCCTCATACCAGGAGTAGGTGCCGGCGTCCGGATCGAAAGTGAAGACAACGTCGATGTTCTTCATCACCGCCGAGGAACGGGCCGTCCTGAGAGCGCTGGCAAGCTGCTGCGTCTCCCCGTTCAGCCTCCATCCATGCATGAACCTCTGGTAGTTCGGGACTGACAGTATCGCTATGAGTCCGATGATCGCGATTGCTATCATCAGCTCGACGAGAGTGAATCCTTTGATATTTCTTCTAATCTTATTCATGATCGCTCCATCCATATGTTACTTCCACCCGCCACAACGCAAAAAACGTGCCTTGCCCCGGCCCGGTGCCGCCGCGCCGAATCCGAGGCCGCCCCATCCACCGGCACTTGCCTCCCTTCGGAAGTGCATCTTTTATGCCTGCAGCATCTTACAGGGCTCGAAAAGATCCGCCGGAAACTGGATCCTCATGCGCATTTTTTTAAGGAAGTATTCCGGTATAGCGGACGGGATACCATGCGGAATCATGTGCAACAGGGCGCCCGGGGCGAGTCCGCGGCGGAGAATGAATATGCCAATATCCATGAAAGATGCGAATCAATCACCGAGTCGAACAGGTCAGATGCCGGGCCTGAAGGCTCCGATGAGGACCCGGACGGAATGCCGGGAAAGAATGCCGCTTGACAGCGACTTCCTGCCGGTCCAGATAATGAGGCCCGGTTCATCGGACCGGATCATCGATTCGGACATCCTTTTACGAATGGAGCATGACGATGAAAGTGAAACGCATCGCATCCCTTGTCATCCTGACCGTGATCACTGCAAGCCTCGTCCTGGCCGCCGTCCCGGCCGGCGCGGAAAAGAAATCACTCGGCGCCAGGACGATTGCGCCGCCATCGCCCGTATGGCTGATCTGTTCATACGACTCGGCGGGTAACCCCAACATGATGACCGCCTCCTGGGTGGGAGTGGTCTGCTCGAAGCCCCCCTGCGTCGCCGTCTCCCTGAGAGAGGCGACCTACACATTCGGCAACATAAAGGAACACGAGGCATATACGGTGAACATCCCCTCTGAGAAGCTCGCCGCCGTCTCGGCTTACGCCGGCATCGTCTCGGGAAGGGATACGGACAAGTTCGCCGACACCGGCCTGACTGCCGTAAAAAGCGACCTCGTCGATGCCCCCTATATAGAGGAATGCGAGCTCGTTATCGAATGCAGGCTGATAAAGACTGTGGAGCTGGGCCTGCACACGATGTTCATCGGTGAGATAATCGACGTCAAAGCGGACGAGGAGATCCTCGGCGAGAACGGCTCGCCCGACCCTGAAATGCACCAGCCGTTTATATGGAGTGTCGGGGGTTACGGTTTCTACGGTCTCGGCGAACACATCGGCCGTGTCGGCGAGCTCGCGAAGAAATACATGGAATAGCCCGATCTGTCAGGGGCGCAGAGACCACAGGCAGCCGGTGCTGTATCGCCTCTATCAGGTGACCGGCACGGCAGCATCGACTATCTCGACGTTATTGCCGTCGACCAGCAGTTTCCTGATGATAGAGGTCGCGGCCATCCCGCCGATCTTGACCTTGTTCACGCCGTTTTCACCCTCAGTGATCTCGACGAATATCCTGGCGAGCCGGTCGGGATCGCCGCCCTGCTCCATCACCATCGAACCCGATTTCGTCACGCCGTACTTCATCAGGTACTCCCCGAGGCCGCCTGACGACATCGCCGTAGCGGGGTCTTCCCAGAGACCCATCGCGGGGCCGAAATGCCTCGCGTACGAGATGCACTCCTCGCTGAAGGTGTCGAGGGTGAAGATGTGATTTGTGAATGTGTCGTATTTCCTGTTGAACATCCCGAGCTTTATCAGGTCGGGATGCAGGTTCGCGATCGTCTCCCTGTGTTCTATCGGAATGATCAGCCAGTCGATGTCTGCCGACGCTCTCACAACGGGAAGGCCGGTCATCGTGATCTCACTTCGGTCTATTCCGAGGACATCCGCTATCTCTTCGACGGGAATATCGGCCTCACGGTAATGCTGGACGGGCTGGTGCATCATTATCTTCTCGAGTCCCTTTACACCCGTTTCCCCGTCGCTTCCCGAGTTCACATGAATATCTACCTGCACGTTCCCCATACCCGTCTCGAAAACAACATCCGTCACACCGTCTGAAAGGGGGATGCTCCAGTCCTCGATCATCGAGTAGCATGCGGCTATAGTAACATGGCCGCTGCACCCCACCTCACGTCTCGGCGTGAAATACCTTACACGACAGGACGCGCCCTTGACCGTGGTCTGCATCACGAATCCGCATTCGATGATATTGAGGTACATCCTGCTCGCTATATCCTGCATCACTTCAGTGGTCAGGATATCAGCGCCCATTATGATCCCCGCCGGATTGCCGGAGAACGACCTGTTCGTGAAAGCGTCGACACATTTGATAGTCAGTTCTTTCATCTCATCCACCCGTATTCTGAGCCGTGTGGCAAAGCACAAGCCCGCGTTGCATAATTCCCTGTTGTTCCCCGTTGTTCCCCGGGGCCGACTATATGCATTCCGGGCTATGCACCGACGTAACCAATGATTACAACGACAATTAGCCCGAAATCCGGCATCCCGCGACATTTAACTGTCTCGAGCCGGATCATCGATGCCGAAAGGAGATGCAAAACCGGTTCCTTTTTATATATGAAAGCGCCGCGACCGGGGTCCGCGGCGCCTGTTTTCGGATTGTATCTTCAGGACCGTACCTAGTGGCCCTCCTCCTCGCCCTCGAGAGGCTTGTACTTGAGATGGTCTCCGGTCGCCCCGGACACCTTCCTGTACCACGACTCGGGATAACCGATGTGCTTGACGTTCCCGAGCTCGTCCTTGAGGTTACCGTCCATGTACTTGACGAGCAGGTCTGTACCGAGCTTGCGCCAGCGGTCGACCGTCGCGTCGGCTGTGCGGCACGAATACTCGGTAACGTACTCGATCGCGAGATTGGGCGACTGCTCGTAGAGCGCCGCTGCCGCCTCGTCGATCCCCGGCTGGTCGGCAAGATACTTCCCCTCGAGCTCGCGCTGGAGAAGCCTGACATCGACGATCATCTCGCTGTAGCGCAGGTACGAATAGTTGGAAACCCAGTTGAAGACCCAGAATGCCGAGTCCCATGTGAAGTTGTGGAAATCGCCGTTGCCGACTGCGTACGATTCGGGCACCCGCCTGCTGCCGCAGTAGATCGGGTTGTAGACCGTACTGTACGTATCGTCTACGCCGAACCAGTGGATCCCGCCGATCGGGTCGGGCAGCCATGAGCGGCACTGGGAAACGAAGGAGAAACCGGTCTGCTGTGTCGAAGTGGCGCGCTCGTTGACATACTTGACGTCATCGACCTTCCAGGTCAGCGGCCTCCAGCGGTACGGACAATCGTACGGGCCCGCTCCGATATCCTTCGTCATGTCGAACTCGGTCCCCTCGAAATGATCGCGCATGAATTCCATGATGTCATGCACCGAGAGCTTCCTGTCCGGTTTGATCCAGAGCGGCATCGGATCCGCGCCCTCGACGCCTTTTACGAAATCCATCGACATCTCTAGCGACGGGGCGGCGCGGTTGAACATCGCGTAGACGCGCGCCTCGCAGAAACGCAGCGCTCCGTAGTCGAGCGGCGCGTAGGCATCGGCAAAGCTGAAGTTCTTGTCGGAGCCTTCGTAATAACCCATCTCGCGGGCGAAATCGATGACGTCGGGAGCATAGATCGTATTCTTTTTATCTTTCAGCGGAAACTGCCTGATACGTGCCTGGTTGGCGTGGCCCGAGATATATCCGTCTGGAACGCGCCGCGCGACCCATACGGCTCCGGGATTCTCAGCGGTCTTGCCTATCAGGTCCATGAACCAGACCTCGTTCGCATCGGCGATGGAGAACGACTCGCCCGAACTGGCGTATCCGTATTCGGCAACAAGGCTCGTCATGACCTCGATCGCCTCACGCGCCGTCTTCGCCCTCTGCAGGGCGAGGAACATCAGGCTGCCGTAGTCAACGATCGCCGTGCTGTCACGGAGTTCCTTGCGGCCTCCCCAGGTCGTCTCGCCGATCGTCACCTGGTGCTCGTTCATCAGGCCGATGACCGAATATGTATGTTCGACCTGCGTGATCTTCCCGAGATACTTACCTGTGTCCCACTCGTATATGTCAAGCATAGTGCCGGGCAGATGATCGCGCGCCGGCAGGTAGTACAACTCGCCGTAGAGCACGTGCGCATCGGCGGCGTAGGTTATCATGACCGAGCCGTCTGTCGATGCGCCCTTTGTGATGAGGAAGTTTGTGCAGGCGCCTGCCGGCAGAGTCGCCAGGATGAAGGTCGCTACGAGGAGCAGAGCCGCGATGAACAGGTTTCTCATGAAGAAGTACCTCCGTCTGAAGTGCTGAAGTCCGGACACAGTGACGGCGATGGTAGCACATCCCGACGCCCGGTTGAAACAGACAAGAACTGTCCGTTGTCCGAATATTCAACGATTATCCGGGAGTATCCAGCACTTTCTGGAGGTTACCGTGCAGCCTACGGCCAGGAGATCGGCGGGAAATCCTCGCAGACCGACTCGTAGCTCCTGTATCCGCGGATCCAGAGCTTGTACTTCGACGTATCGATGAGATTCCCCTCCTCGTCGGTCACCATGATGACGAATTCAGGCGGGATGCCTCCGCGCTCCGGTCCCCTGGCGGCATATCTTCCCGCCTGGAGCTGGAACCACCACGCGGGGATGCTCCACGCGTTATAATCCTTGCTGCGCCTCGCTATTATCCCATGCGATACCATGTCTCTGAAATCATCGAACCACTTGCCGAAGCTCTGCTCGGCCGGCTCGCCGTGTGTCTGAACGACCATCTCTGCCCTCCCCTGGGTTGCGGACCAGCATACGGCCGGCCTCGCGGCCGTACGATGCGGCGGATTTACTGGTTTTTAATAAAGGCTTAAGCCGCTTTTCTGACGAGTATTGTAACAGATTCCAGGCAATTTATCAATCGACCGGTGCCCTGCACCCTGACAAGGTTCTTCCCGGCGCTGGACCCGGTCTATGAGATAAGGAGGCAGCGGAAGACAGTTCTATTCATATACCTTCTTCAGATTCGCCACGTTTGCCTTCATGACATCGAGATAGTCCCCGTCCGCAGGACGGTTGGCGCAGGGGTCGAAGACGGCGCTGCTGATTCCCATCGATTCGAGCTTCTTCACCGTTTTCTCCAGAGGCGCCCTTTCCCAGATCATCCACTTCGCGTTGTAGTCATACTTCTCGAGCACGGAAGAGAACCGCGCCCATTCCTCATCGCCCGGGTATTCGCCCGGCTCCCAGTGAAGACTTCCGAAATTGAGGCTATACCGTCTTCCGAGATACTGGTAGACGGGGTGCGACGCCAGTACCGGCATCCCCTGTTTCCCCATAACGACCTGTTCGAGCAGTGAATCGAGCCAGACGAGATCCTTCTTGAGCGCTTTGAGATTCTTGCTCAGCTCCTTCTCCCTGTCGGGCATCTTCTTGAGAAGCGCTGCATAGATCGCATCTGCCTGCATGGCTGCCAGGGTGGGATCGAGCCATGTAGTGAAGGCGATACCGGCGTGTGAATGCTCACCGGCGGGGCCGTGGCTGTGAGTAACGTCTCCGCGTGTCTTGATATACCTGCCGCTGAATGATTCCGAGGTGTGGACCATCCTGTTCTCCGGCAACGTCGCCTTCGAGACCCATTTCGCGTAATCCGCGCCGTTGAGCAGTATCAGGTCGGCCTTCCGGAATTCGGCGATCTCATCGGGGCCCGGCATCCAGAACGCAGGGTCAAGGTCAGCCGGGACCGGGAATACCACCTCGGCATTGTCACCGGCGATCCTGACCGTAAAATAGTACAGTGGATAGTTGACCGTGTAGACTACCGGCTTATCTTCGGCGACAGCGGGCAGCGCCACCGCGACCAGCACGACGGCAAGCAGCGCAGCCGCGATACCCTTGAAAAATGAGTGACGCATATTCCTTCTCTCCCTAGAACTGTAACCCGACTCCCAGGTTGGCGGACTGTGAAGCGTCGTCCGACAGGTAACTGCTGAGCAGCCAGTTGAACTGATAACTCACACCGATATTGAGATTCTCACTGACCCAGAACATTACTCCGAGGGGAAATGCCATCGCGAAACCCGTCGTCGAGTCTGTCTCCCAGGTGACATCAGGGGCCTTTGTGTCCGATATGTGGACACCCATACCGAAGCCGAGATGGCCGGTCCACCGCCTGTTGCCGAACATATACTTGAAGGTAGCAAGTATGGGAATGGTCGTGTGGTCGATATTGATGTTTCCTTCTTCCGTTGCGACCTCATCCGTCGCCCACGCGTACCCCGCTGAAAGACCCAGGGCATAGTTCTGGCCGTAGACGTTACGTTCGATCGATAAGCTTGCAGTCATACCTGTGAACGAATTGCCGTCATCGTTACTCTTCATCCAGGCATATCCCACTCTTGGAGTGAGGATCCACTTGTCCGCTATGGGCTCGGCCACCGCGGCCGAGGCGGCCAGCGCCAGAAGGATCATGGTCATCATCGTTATCCGCTTCATCATCTGCATCTCCCTTCAAAAATCTATCAGGCGGGGTCACTGCTTACGTGTTTTTGACACCCGGGCATTATAACGGCCTTAGAGAGGGTTGTCATGCGAAAAAACCGACCGGCAATGAATCGCTATTCTGTTGACTGAGCGGCTGTTTATGCTAGAATGTCTTCAAGCGGCTGAACCGGCTTCATCCCCGGTTCGCTACCGAAAAGCTCCGCCATACATTTCAACTCTCCAGGGAGGTTCCGCATGAGACGCAGGCACGTGTTTGTTGTTTCTCTCTTCATTTTCGCCCTGACCGCTCTGATCCTGGCCGGATGCGGCTCCGACTCTCCGACCGATCCGGATAACGGTGACCCCGAGGGCCCGATCACCTGGTTCGTCGACGCGGATGCGATGGGTACAGGCGACGGCAGAAGCTGGGACAACGCCTTTGATCATCCGGCCAAGGCGATGGCCGCGGCATCGGCCGATAACCAGATATGGGTCGCATACGGCACCTACTATGGTCCAGGCGGCATGACTTACCCCGTAGTAGCCTTCAAGGCAGGCGTCACGGTTTACGGCGGATTCGAGGGCGGCGAACCCGATCTCTCCCAGCGCGACATGGCATACCGCGCGACATTCGACGGCGGCGACACCCTCTATCACGTCGTGACCGGCGCCGACAACGCCCTGCTGCACGGTATCATCGTGAGGAGCGGGAGCGCCATGAGCACGGGGACCACGAGCGATGCGCGCGGTGGCGGCATCTACTGCCACGAGGACAAGTTCAGGATCTCGAACTGCGTTATCGAATACAACGAAGCAAGGTACGGCGGGGGGATATATGCCGAAGGCGATACGGTCGTTATAGACTCGTGCACGATAAGCTATAATAATGTCTCCACACTTGAAGGCCAGAACATGTCGGGCGGCGGAGGTATCTATGCGACATCGACTGATGCATTGATCGCCTGGTGCACCATCGACGCTAACAGCGCAAGCCAGAAAGGAGGAGGTCTTCTGATGCTGAACTCAATGGTAACGGCATCCAACAATGTGGTGTTCGGCAACAGTACAGGCGGAACGCTGTATAACGGCGGGGGGTTGTACATCAACAACGAGCAGTCACAGTCGATCTCGCCGGAATTCACAAGCTGCAGGTTCGCCAGCAACACAGGCGGGTACGGCGGCGCGGTGCATCTTTACGCTTCGAGCACTCGTTTCACTGACTGCGAGTTCGAGGACAACAGCGCAAATATGACCGGGGCTGCTGTTTACGCACAGAATAGCTCACATGTGATAGATCACTGCGTTTTCGAGGGTAACGACGTGGCAGCCGTCTATTCTTCAAACTCCATGGGATCAACCGTTCCCCGGATATTCAACTGCCTCTTCTTCGAAAACGGCAGGAGCAATTCCCACGGCGGGGCGATCTATAACTACCAGGTCGACACCGAGATCGAGTGCTGCACGATCACCGGCAACACGGCGAGCAACGGCGGCGGGATATACAGCAGCGGCTGCTCCCCAGTGGTCACAGACTGCATCATCTGGGGTAACACGGCCACGACGGGAGAACCGCAGGTCCACGATATCAGCGGTGCGGCCACAGCCGTCACATACACCGACATCGACCAGGACGGCTACGATACCGGAACCGGGAACCTCAGGAGCGACCCGCTCTTCGTCACCGGCCCGCGCGGAGACTTCTACATCAGTCATACCGCGGCAGGCCAGGGATCCGACAGCCCCTGTATCGACGCGGGAAGCAACACATCGATCTTTTACTTCCTGCACACGTGTTGCCTCATCAGCGAATGTTACCGAGAAATGGCAGCGTTTTTTGCTTGGTAACGTCCGGATTTCCTTGAACTTTTATTTCTAGTTCTTCCATTTCCGGCAGCCGAAGCGGTTCGACTCAGCAGTATCGCCAGCTGCCTTACGCCCCACTTTCTTCCTCTCCAAGTCCGACATAGATGAGTTCCC
>SDBS01001636.1_pt1 | contig 22703 bp, 23 predicted proteins | sample 2277091 | NCBI WGS metagenome assembly SDBS01 (sample SAMN10404972, study PRJNA504765) | marine sediment metagenome | isolation source: marine sediment core GS10_PC15, 163 cmbsf | place: Arctic Ocean: Southern Knipovich Ridge | collected 2010
AACCTTACTAAAAAGCGCGGTGCCTCGACCACCATTACCAGCCTTCACTTTAATTGTAACGTCATCAATTAACATAAGCCTAAAGTAACCCTATAATATCATATATTACAGAATAGAAAATCGCTAAGAAAATGGTTTTTTGCTAAAATGAAATAGAATTATGAAAATATCAAAATCAGAATTTGCTAAAAGGGTTACTGGAAATAATTAAAAAATCGCCTTCTTGGCGATTTTTCTATATTACACGCCGCTTAATACATCTTGTGCGACATTTGAGTTAGATCAGACTTAAAGAAAAAGGTTGAACCTTTATAAGAATATTTAAATAGAACTAGTCAGTCGTCGGTTCACTAATTTGGCTAGCAAAATTTTTTGCTTCAAAATCTTTCTTTCTATTCGGTTGTATCGTATTAGAAAGATAAGAAATTAAATTTTCAGCTATATTTTTACATTCTCCGCTAAGATCCTGATACTTGAGAGATGTTTGTAGATCAAGAAAATCCCACTGGAAACTTGACAGTCCATCTTTTTTTATTAAAGTGACCAGTTTAGAAACGTATTTTTCTGCCTCTCCTTGGTTCTTAACTAATAGGTGCCGAATCGAACCTAAATATAATAAAATTATTTGGTCAGAAACCTCCTTAAAAATTTCTTTTTTAAATAATCCCCTACGCTTAGGTAACATCATATATTCATCGAAGGTATCGTAAGCGCCAATAAGTAAAAGCGACTCACATAAGTTACAAAAGGTAGCGGCTTCGGGCCTTATATAAAATGCTTCTTTCCATTTATCAAAAGCTCTTGAATAGTGCTTGTTCTTAATCTCGCTCATTCCCAACTCTTCTAGGCTGTTGAATCTAGTTTCCACTAATTGCCTTAAGGTATAATATACGGCAAAAATTGCCAATACCAATATTGCGCCTTGAGTAATTAAATTGAAAGCAGCAATCTGATCAGATATGGTATTAAATAAATGAAGTTTTAGAAAAACAACGTATACAATAGCGCAAAAGAAAAGCAGGACCAAAAAAAGCGTAAACAAGAACCTAATATTGAACGATGGATATACAAATAATTTTTCCCAAAAATCTTTCTTAACTTTTTTCATATTAAAATATTAAAAAGACTAATCTAGCTCAAAAATTACCTTTCCATTACCAAGGGAGGCAATTCGTTCCAAGGACTGAGATGGAAAACGTTCGCAATTACGCATTATCACGGTAGCCCCAGATTGCGAAGAAAAAGAGGCAAAGCGTTCTAATTTAGTTAGTGAATATTTGGATGCATCAATAGAGACACCGCCCCCTAAAGAAATTATTCTTTCGATACTTTCAGTTGAAAACATATTTTTATATTATTACTTTCTATTTATGAGTAATGCAAGGACGACCTAGTCACATAATTTAGTATATGACTGCTGGGAATCGTGGACGATATTAGAACTTTAGGTTGGATAGAAATAATCCGATATCCTGAGTTAATTCTACAACAATCAAGGGAATTATTACAAGCTTTCTAATTAGTGACTTTATATCTTATCTAAAAAATCTTTAATTTAAGCGCTCGCCTCTTCCTTTAAAAGCTGCAGCCCGTTTACTTTTTTTCCCTCTGTATTCGCACATACATCGTAATAAATTTTTTTAACTTTCTTAGATTTATTAGCAGCCTATATTAGCTCAGTAAAGCTATTATTATTCCTATCGAAACCAAAACTATAACTATAATTGTATATGTTTTGGTTGTTATCCCTCTTTCTATTATAGATTTATTTGGATTTTTACCAAAAATAGTATAGAGAATTACTTTTTTATAGATAATTTGAAGAACAAAAAACATTATTATAGAAGGAGGGATAGAAATAATAACTGCTAAAAATATGTCTTCACTGTCTACATACGTCAACCAATAAACACAATAAATAAAAAAACTAAGCGTAAAAATCCATCGCAAACCTTTACTCAATCTATGCCACCACTTAGATTCTAATTGTTCTTTCGTTGGATACATATTTATTTAGTTTTATATTTTCTACTTTTTATAAGAATACATTATCATTCCAACCACCACTATTCCTATTATCCATGACCAAATAGAACCATCACCGCTTGAACCACCAGAACCACCTGAGTTATGACAATGTCTTTCGTTCCAGACACCCCCCCCAAGATGAACAATTAGTTCTACAATAATGACAACCATCTGAAGCTGTATTTCCAGGATGAGCAAGCGTAGAAAAAGGGAAAACAAAGATCCCTCCCAAAATAATTATAAATAGAAAGACTATTTTAATTTTTTCTTTCATAAAACCATTTTCAGCTAGTCCTCTTTTTTTACTTTAAAAATAGGGCCATGGCCAGGAATTACCCAATCAGCCATTTCTAAAACTTTTTTTCTACTTTCTGCTAATTTTTCTTTATCTGAGGCGTAAGGATCATCTTCGGGAAAATTCTCTTTCCAAAAAACATCACCGCATACAGCAAATATTCCTTTATCTGTTTTAACAAGAAGCGTTAAACTATCGTAATTATGCCCCGGCGTTTTTATAATCCGAATATCGTCTGTAAATTGTTCTTTCCAATCATCAACTGTGTTTTTATCCCATAGTCCGTAATACTCCAAGGTTTTAGCCTTAGGAAACATTCCAATATTCCGGTAATGATCAATATGAGAATGGGTTATAAAAACAATATCTATATCATCTATACCCAACCTCTCTTCTTTTAGTTTATCCTTTAAAACCTCTTGACTCTCTAACACGCCGGGGTCAGTAACTATAATAAGGTCTTTATCTTTTATTAAACTAATTGTAGGGCAAGTTTTCTCTTCTCCAGGCTCTGCTGTATCAGCTGTTGTATAACCCTCTATTAAAATTTTAACTTCTGCCATATATTTTATTCTACCAAAAAACCGCCTTGTTGGCGATTTTTTTTCGTAGATAAAATTATCTAATTTACTCTAACGTTCAGAATCTAAATTGAACCAAGGTTTAAGATATCCAATAGCAAAATCTTCTAAATAAAATCTTTCGCTCACTGATTCCTTTCCGCTTATTTCTAAAAAGGATAATCCTACGTTATTTAAAATAAAATCTCTTGGTTTATTTTCATTAGGGAATATATACTCTACCCCAGCCCTTAATTGACAAGATGTAGTTTTGGGTTTAATTTTTTTGAAGTTTCTAGGTTTATGGTGAACTCTTTCGGGAGACTTTAATAGTAGATGCTGCCTGATTCTAGATTTTAATTTTGTCGTTTTCCCGATGTATAAAGGAGCATAAGATAAGTCTTTAGGAAACAAATTTTCATGTCGTAGGGTAATATATTTTCCTCCCGGCCCCTTTATTTTTATCGTCCTATTGGAATTAAATAACGTTTTTTTATTACCCATCCACCAAAAACAATAAACAGCTCCCACAGACCTAAGTGTGTTTTTGTTTTTGCCGTAAATATCTTTTAAAGGAATTACCTTTTCACATAAATAAACAATCTCTTTTGGTAGTTTAAATTCTTTTTTCATAATTTCTTTCAATTTTAGTTTCAAAAAAATAGGATTGGATACCATTTTTATAGAATGAACCCGCCAGAATTACTATCTACTCCTCTTCTTTGGAGAATTACTGGTTTATAACCAATTATTGCCGATAGATGATGAATAAAAGCATGACATCCATGATTCAGCCATATCTCATCAATCTTTTTTTCAACCTCCTTATAATAAATTTCTAATTCTTCTTTATTATTTTCTTTCGGTTGATCAGTAATACCTTCTTTAACTTCTTCAACGAGTTTTATAAACATATTTGATACTCCCATTATGTAATACGGCCAAGATTTATTGATTTCTTGTGGCCAATTACCATCACCAGCTCCTTCTATCTTTTGAGATCCTTCTTGTTTGATTAAGTCTTCTAAATAATTTTCTTTAATAAAGGCGTAAAGCTTATTAGCTTCTATATTTTCGAGAATATTTTTTGATACCTCTGGGGTTGTATAAAAAATGAATCTTAAAATATGTCCACCTTCGGTAGCGCTTCTGTGAAGACGCCACAAAATAAGTTTTGGTTTAAATTTTTCAATAGTGGGACTAATCAATAAATCTATTATTAGTAAATCAATAAAAAAATTAATAGGAAATTTTTTATTCCATTTTATTTTGAAGTTGATAAAGTGCCATCCGTTCATAATTTTATTTCTCAATTAATTCTCCTGTCCTTCCGTAGTTTTTGACGAAGGAGGATTCGAATTTTTTAAAAATCAGAGTTGACTTATTTTTTAGCTCTGCCATTGGAGTATATTTCTCCACGATTTTAATTTTTTTTAACTTAAACTAAATTTTATTTGATAACTCCGTTTTGCAATCTATCAAATTCTTCCATAAAGATGTTGTATCTTTTCCAGAGGAATCTCCAATATAATTTTTCAAATTTTTCCGGTCGGATTTTTCCTTTCTTTCCAATAAATCTTTTATCAAACTGTTTTAAATCGCGGACAGATTCAAAAGGTAACAAGTTCCTTTTGAAATATTTTTTTATTTTTTCTTCATCTGCACCGAATTCCTCAATTTTTTCTGCCAGCCATTTAGATGGTATTTTTTTGCTTTTAGAACTGTTCTGGTCTCCGGGCAGAAAATTTAAATTTAAAATATTATTTATTTCTTTTCCAATATATCCTTTTTCCATAAAATTATAAGGATAAAAATGATCGTCTTCTTTTTGGTGGGTTCTTCTTTCTACATCTCTGCGCTCGACCGATGAGCCATCTATCCAAATAGGGCTCTGCAACCAAAGCATCTGTTTTACAGCGTTTCTCAGGGTAGAACGGCCAGTATTTAAATCCACCTTTTTAAAATCAGAAAAGTGCAGATTAGCTTTTTTAACTTTTGATAGATTTAAATTTTTATGCTCCAAAGCCAAAACAGCCATTTTTCTGGCATCTGGGCCTATATTCTCATTGTAGCCAGAACCGATATATCTGCTAGATAGAGAAGACCTCCAAAACCATTTATGAAGTTCTTTTTTCTGTTGGTTGTTAGGACGAATTTCTCGGAGATAATAAAAGAATATACTTAAAACAGTTAACATGGTTTGCGATGGAAGGTCAGAAATTTTTTCGATACTGTATTCTTCTTTCAAAAAGCGTGTTGCAGAAGAAATTGCCTCTATCCCCTTTTTAAATTTTTTTTCATAAATGTTGCCGTGTTTAGCGCGCACCACCTCCGCTATCTTCTTCAAGCTTCTTACGCTTATCTCGATTGAAGAAGATTTCTTTTCTTTTTTATCGTCAAGTTGGAATATTATTGCGAAAACATGGATAAAGATAACCGTGTCTATTTCTTTGGTAAGAGAGTCTGGGTGATTAGTTTTCCAGCGCTTTATGGACTTGGCAAAATTTGAATATTCATTCCATGTCTCGGAAAGAAAAATGGTTTCCGTGGGAATCCTAGTTCCGGCCTGATTAATCCTTTTAAAGATTTCAACCGCCTTACGATAATCATCTATCGAAACTACAATAACAGGAAAGGCATAATTTCCCAACAGTCGCTCAAATCTCTTATAATTAAACTCTTCCGTTCCCCACTTTGTATACTTTAATTCCTGTTCTTTTTCCGTTCTCTCAAAATAAAAACGTTCAAAATCAATCAAGCTTTTTTGCCTCGTTTCGCAATTCTCATAAAAACTACTCTTAACGTTATTTTTAATGAATTTATCTTGGTTGCAAAGATAAAAAAGAGTTGCCATTCTCTGCTGTCCGTCCAAAATCAGATATTTTTCTCTAGGCAGCTTTTCCCCGTTTAACGTTCTGGCTTCAATGTTTTTCCTCGTCTTCCAGATAATAAAACTGCCAACCGGATAATTTTTAATTAAGCTATCGAATAGGTTCTTTATTTGGGCGACTCGCCAAACATACCCCCTTTGGAAACCGGGTATGGCAACATTTTTAGAATCAATAAACCAGAGCAATTGATCTATTCTGAGTTTACGAATTTTTATGGACGACCTCATATATTTAAATTTTATTTCTTAATTAATTCTTCGGGTTTCCCTTTTTTTATTTTTCCATAAAGAATTACACCAAATACAAAAATTATAAGAACACCAAACGATAACGACATATTCTTTAACCAACCTATGAATGAAAATTTTAAATCAGAAAACTCCACCCAGGCTCCATATAAAATTGAAAATATGAAAGAACCTATTATCATACGAATGATCCTAGCAAGCTTTTTAAAAATTCTATTAACAAAATAAAAAACCAATGTACCAATAATAATAGATATTATAAGTCCCGAATAACGCATAAATTTTACAATCGTATCTTTATATAATTTAAAAACATAAATCCATAAATTTACTAAAATCCACCCACTTATAAATATCATTAAAAAGCTTATCGTTTCCTCTATATTAATTTTATACTTTTTTTTCGTTTCTTCTTCTATTTCGATTAATAATGTAATTAAGCTCATAAATAAAATAAATAATGCAACAGTGATTATAATTAACCAAGCAAACTGGATGTTTAACAAGGCATTTGCGGCAGTTTCATTTTCTGGAGGAGTAATAGATAAAAAAAGAGCACCTATTGCCGTTAAAATACCCGCTAATTGAATTAGATGTTTTTTTTGTTCCCAAAAATTTTTCAACATATTTTTTCAAGAATTTCTTTATTTCCCATAAATTTTACCTGCCCCGTAGTGAAACAGAGTTTCTACTACTGGGATTTCCCTGCCCCCACACCTTTTTAAGGTAGTGGTGGGCTTGCCCTCACACCTTTATTTTAAGGTAGTGGCGGGTCAATTAATTCTTCGGATTTTTGGTTGGTCAGTTAATTTTTATCATTCTTGAACTTTTCATAAATATCAAGAAAATAACCAAATCTAATAACTGTAGCAAGTAAATAAAAAGTGTTTATAATACCATAAATAAATATCGAGATTATAAATGGATAGAGATACTCTCTGAAAAGGTTGAATGTTTCTAAATGAAGAATCAGATAAAGGACAGACAAAACAATTACAATAAGATATGCTACACTACCAATCCAAAACGGGAAAAGTAATGGAAATAATTTATTATTTTTTCTCAAAAATTCCACAAACTCACCACCAGAAAAAGAAAGAAGAATGGCTAATGCTGCTAATGTAATAGCGAAAAGAGTTGAAGCAGTGGCAAAAATTTCAACAACATATCCTCCGTCTCCGCTAGAAAAAATATGTAATTTATAATGATTATCAAGGGAAGCGGTTATTAATACCGATATGGCAATTATAAAGTCTAGAGAAATAAAAAATTTTCTTAACCCATATTGTCTTAACTGGTATAAAAATTTTGTCTTCGATGTCTCGTTATTCATCGCTTTCTTTTTGTTTTATTTCTTCAATAGTTTGAATAATTTTTTTGAGGGCCCCATCTTCATCAAAATTTACTTCAACTTTTTTGAGAAAACGTTTTGATTCGACCTCCACTTCCCTACCACTTTTTACACCTTCTAATCTTGCGTCTCCATAACCCTGAGCGCTTAAGGCGATACTTTGTTTTATTAACTTGCTTTCATGGTTTAATCCGGGTTGTTGCTTTTTTGTTCCCTTTGTTGACGCCGCACGAAGTTCAATATTTGTTTTTTCACTTTTCGTCTCTTTTAATAAATCTTCTATTTCTTTAAAATCATCCATACTGCTTGGATTAGAAGGACGAAGTTTTTTGAATACAACGCGGTCAACCCGTTGCCATTCCTTAATAGTTTCGTAAACATCTCTTTCTACAAAAATAAAGTCTATTTCCAATTCAGCCAACGAAGAAGTACTGCTGTATATTTTTTTGAACTTATCAGCGAAATACATAGGCCTTATTAAAGAATTATATTCAACAAAAATCAGATGATTTTCGTGATTTACAATAAATTCCAAAATTACATCAGCAGTTTCTGATATTTGCTCTTTTTTAAATTCTTTTTTCTTTTTATCGTAGACATTAGCAAAATCACCTTTCCGCAATCTTCCAAAAGTTCCACGAAGCAAATTTATATTTTCACACTCCTCAAAATCAAAATTACCCAAAGCGTATTCGAATTTCTTCTCCTCAATATAGGGCTTTCTCATTAAGTCTTCCATAAAAGATTTATTTGCTTGATCTTTAAATAGCGAATTAAAATAGTAACGTCCTATAACAAATTTTTGCATAAATTTTATTCCTTGCCCCCACACCTTTATTCAAGGTAGTGGCGGGTCAATTAATTCTTCGGTTTTTTATAAAAAAATGGAGTTGACACCATTTTTTTTAAAAAGAAATCCTTTTTAGTAATTTTATATAAGTATCTTCTATGTTTTGATATTTCAAGTTCTCAAAAATAGAATCTTTAATTTGATTAAGAATATCTTGCGCCTGATCTGCCGTCATACCATTTTTAATTAACCATTTGCGGATTACTGCAAGCTTCCCTTTATTTTCTGGCAAAATATTTATATTAAAATTTGGTATAACGAAATTCGATAAAACAATCTTGACTTGTTTTGTTATAAAATCATTTTTTAAAAAATCTTCTCCCGTGATGGCTTCGATGCTTGAATCAATGTCTTGATAGTTTTTCCACTCTCCATATCCTTTCTCTTTGTTGTATAGTTTTTGCTGCTCCTTTGCTGGTGCGTCGCTATCACTTATTATCAAACATTTACGTTCTGCTAGCTCAATCATTGGAGTTATTGTTTTTATACTTTTTGCACCCTTGGCATGACAAATACCTATATCTTTATATTTCTTCTTTAATTTGGTGCTAGCGCTTTTGATAACAACTTGAAATAACCGTTTATCTTTCCAGCCCTCAAAAATAATATTATTTTCCTTTAGAATAGAAAAGATAGAGTAACCAAGAGCATTATAGATTACTTCTTCATCTGCTATATTGGACGTTTGCACTTGCTCAATATTCGTAATTTCATCTTTCTTTTTTACAATATAATGCCTATTTACATCACCAGGATCAATCATAAAAATTGAGTGTGTGCTATAAACCACATAATTCTTTTTTGAAATCCTAATTAATTCATCGCGTAAATATCGCGAACCAGTTGGATGAAGGCTTTGGTCTGGTTCATCAATAAGTAAAAGCGAATCGCGAAGATTATCGGTTTTCACATTTATCGAAATAAATAATAAAAAGGTAAAAAATCTCTTAAATCCATCGCTTCGGCGAGCAAAATCCAGAATATTTTTTTCTTTAACTCCAGGGATAATTTGATCTGCGTTTAACTTCAAGGAAAATTCTACATTTTTATATTCCTTCCAAACGGCCCAAAAATGATTAGTTGTTTTTTTCGCAATCCGATTTAGGTAATTCTGAAATTGATTATCTGTCCCTTTTCGTGCCATTTCAATACTAGCTTTAATCTCGTCAACGCCAATGCCCGCCAAGACAAACATGTGTCTTAATGGCATACAAGAATCGGGGCTATTTGAGAATTCATCAATTTTTACTGAGCTTGGCAATAGATTGTCCTCGTCGTATTTCCAAAACAAAGCTTCGGGCAACCTCTCTTTTGTAATTGTTGTGATGGCACTACCGGATAATTTCGCTAAATCATTTATTTTTGCTTCCTCTAAATATCCTTCGGGAATATCAGCAAAATCTGCCTCTCGTATAAGCTTGTATTGCGCCACCTGATACTTCTCTCCCTTTAGCTCTACTTGAAAATCTTGCGGACAAGAAGCTGTTGGTTTTTTCCAACCAGTAATTAACTTGTAAGTGCTCGGAAGTATCCAATATTTAAATGACTTATTTCCCCTAAGAATATCTGCTGAATATAAACCTTCGTTCCGAGATGTACAAAATTCTTTAACCGATTTTTTCTTAATGCCAATTAAAATTATCTCAGGATTTTTAGTACTGGCTAAAATTTTAGAGGAAACGTTTTCAAATAAATCATCTGATTCAGTTTTCCCAAACTTAAGAACAAATCTCACATAAGCTTCGTCAATTTGACCTTCTTCGTTAGGCAAGGCCTCTCTTAAATCATCTTTTCTAACAGAAGTATGCTTATCGCTTAAAAGAGCAAGTGCATCAAGAATGTTAGACTTGCCTGACTCATTTATTCCAACCAAAATACGACAAGATGGGTCAAAGTCAATTTCAACATCCTTAATTGATCTGAAATTCTTAATTTGTACTTTACTAAGTTTCATAGTATCTAAAATTTTTTAGTTAGCTCGGTCTCTCGAACCGAGCACTAGCCTACTCCCCTATTTGGTCTAGAACCTAGGTTTTAACCAATAAATTTTATCTTCCTCAACTTCGGGCTAAATTTTGATTATTTTTATTCTCTTCTGATTGCAGAGTTATTTACAAATATTTTATCGCTATCTTTGGCTTCCCCCCTATATTCCTTTTGGGAAATTACGGTATCCCAACCACCAATACCTTCACCTTCATGCTTATTAATACCAGTATAGACGAGACTCGCATCTTCATATCTTTTAAATTTATAAACGGCATCTTCCATTAATACACTATTAAAGACCCCGAGACTGACAAGTAACTCAAAATCTTTTTGAGTTAATCCAGTAACTTTCTTAAATAATCCAGGCTCTAGTTTTGTAATCACATCTTTTAATGTTCTTTCGCGAAAATCTGTAAGATACATAAAGACAGGGATACGAGTGGCAAATTTAATAAGTTTCTCCTGTACCTGCTTGCGAAGACTCCTATATTCTTTTTCTTCCTCTGTGAGTTCTTTCTTTCCTTTTTTAGATAACTCTTTGTCGTTCGTCTCCTTTTTTATTTTTTCAACAGACTCGGATTTGTTAATAATTATCTCAATATCTTGATTCAAGCTTCTAAACCCTTCGATGCTCATGAGTGCGTCCATTGCTGCTTTGTTATCCATTAATCTGTTTAATGTATTATTATCGACATTCACAAGTAGAGCGCTTTCCCACCGTCGTGCAAGAAGTGTTGCTGTAGTACCACTTATTGCCATGTCTAAAATTCCCGCCGCATCGATTTGCTTCATGGCACTCCCATCATATGCAAGCACTGGAAGAAAACTTATAAACTCAGCCACTTTTGCCTCTGGATTAGATTCGTTTACGTTTAAGCGACAACTATATTCAGCGATTTGTCTTAATGCTCTATTTGGCGCAAAATCAAAAACGTAACACTCTTGCTTAACAACTTCTTCTTTGTTTGGAGATTTGTTATCTGGGTTCTTTACGGTCCATGGGGACTGAACACGGAAGGCGGCTTGAAAATATGTTTCCGGAGTTGAACAATTACGAATCATAAAAATGCCTGTCCATGGTTTAACGGTTACTCCAGTCAAAAGCTTTCCGCAGGTTAAAGTAATAGTTTTTGATCTCAATGGATCTTCCATGGCATTTAGTACTGGAGGAAGCGCTTTTAATCCAATACCCGCCCCCTTGCCCGCAGCTACAATAACGTCGTAGTCACCATAAAACGAATTTTGCCTTTTCTTGAGTAGATTATACATTGCGTGACACGAAGCAACCGATGGTAAAAACCAAAGCGTGTGATTGAGTACATTTAAAAGCTCGGCATGAGAAAAAGGCATAGGAGGTTTTTTTGCGCCAAGCTTTAAATTATCGATATTTGTTTCTAAAAACGAACCGCGAATTAGATCCAGCCACTTTTGTACCTCATCCTCATATTTGAACTTTGCATTTTTGCCATTACCTTCAGCAGAAAAAAATACGTTAAGATCAAATTCATTGAATTCGCCCTGTTGTGCTATCTCTCGAATTGAATCGGGAAGCTGGTAAGTCATCATTACCATGCGCGGAAGAGAAACATACGGATTAAAACCATTTTTGTCATTCCAAGAATTTTTAGCTTTTTGTTCATCTGAGTATGTCCAGTTAAAAATCTGCTCTTCAATAAATTCACCAGATGCTATAGCTCGAAACGGAGTTCCTGAAAGATATAAATAGGCTTCTGTCTTTATTGGTAATACTTTCTCATTAAAGTCTTTCAGTCCTTTGCCCTCGGCAAATTCTTGCTCCTTTTTCTCTTCTGCCTCAAAAAGCTCCTTCGCATTTTCACGCCATGCTCCGTAGTGATATTCGTCGAATACAACACAATCCCATTTAGTCTTATGCACCCATTCATTCTTTGTCTTAATACCGCCTGTGCTTTTGTTTTTACCTAAAAAGTCTTGAAATGAACCAAAGCATGCAAATGGTTTTTTAGGATCAATATCTTTATGCCAAAGCGTATTTGGCGAAGCAGAAATAAATTGCCAATCCTTAAAATTAATATGTTCTTTTAGATCATCATCCCACGCGCTCTCCACAGCTGGCTTGAAAGTTATTACTAAAATCTTTGTCCATCCCATTTTCTTTGCCAGGTGATATGTTGCAAATGTTTTACCAAAGCGCATTTTTGCATTCCATAAAAAATGCGGGGTTTTGTTGGGATTCTCTTTTTTGTAACTTTTGAAATAAGCCGCACTCTTTTCTACAGCGGCATTTTGTTCCGGGCGCATTTTAAAATCTAATGTGCGATTAAATTCACTCTTCTCTGCTGTCTTAATGGCCAATAGAGCCTTCCGTACATCTCCCAATGAGCATCGAAACCACTCGCCATCTGGATTTGCTATCCCCATCCTTTTTAATTGACGGTGCATATCTCTATCGGAAAATGAAGTACCATCGTTCCTCATTGCCGATTCTGCAAAGACGATTTTATACGGCAACTTCCCGGGCCGGCGAGTCGGGTATTGCTGTGCAACGCGCTCTTGCACATCAGTATTAGTAAACCCAACTTTTAACAGCCCGTTATATTGAGGATTAGTATCCTCATAAGCATATATGGTTGGGTTGACTTGTGGTTTTTGTGGAAAAAACTTTTTACTCATATTAATCCATTGGGCGAATCATTGATTCAATAAATACAATTTCATTTTTTGTAAGATTGTATTTCTTATATAATTTCTCGTCTATCCAGGATTCATTAAAATTCTGCATTGGAACAAAATAAAATTTATCTTTTGATAAGTTAATAGATGAAATTGCTTGCATCATTAAACATCTAGCAAATCTTGATTTTAGATAATTGCATAAATTTTTTGCTTGAGAAACTTTGTTAAATTCTCCGATGGTTAAATATGAGTCAGTGCATACCTCACCTGGTGTTAAAACCTGAACTCTAGATATAATTTTCATTTGTCCGTTTTTGTCCGGCTCCCCAGCGTGCTCACTAATAACCTTACTTATCATCACTTTATATTTGTTAATCTTACTTTTGCCTTGAATTATTTTTGGTTTATTCAAATAACTAACTCCATCGCTAGAGTATAGTGAGACACTATCCTTAAAAGAAGATTTTTTACCTCTCGTTGATGATGATATACCAAAGGGATTTCTTGAATCAACGATATTTGCTAGTGATACTTCTTTCTTTTCATTTACCTTCCTGATAATACTGATAGCTTTGTTATATCGAACAAAGATAGGAAATTCATTTAATCTTCGTTTTAAGGTATCTTTATTGTCGTTTAAAATGTTTGTAAATTTGCACAGTCCTTTAGAATTACGATCCCAAAGGAAATAACATGCACCTCCCCCGAGACTAACTCCCGGAAAACATTCCTTGGCATTAATATAATCTGTTATATGTGACAATCTTTCATCTTCAAGCATATTTTTTCTAAAATCATCTAAACCCTTACCTCCAGCAAACCATCTTGAAGGAATAATCATTGTTAAAAAACGAGGATTCATTTTTTTAGCCTGTTCAACAAATTTATTGTAAATAGGTGATGCACTAGCGCTATTGCCCTTATCACTAAGATGGTATGGCGGATTGCCAATAATTACGTCGAATTTCATATTTTTAATTATATTAGGATTATTATTATGTATAAATTGGTAAGCGTGAGTCTCGAGCCCTTCCTCACGCTCGTACTCGGATTTACTAGCTCCGCAGTACGTACACCTATTGTTTTTCCAAGTATGATTAGTTCGCTCAAAAAAGATATTACCCTGATCATTCTTAAATGCCTCGGATACCGAGTATTTCCCGTTAGCTTTCTTTGAACAATATAAGCTTCTTCGTGATAAAAGTGATGTAAGTTCTGTTATTCCTATCCCAAAAAGCTGATTTTTATAAATATGATCTATGCGTTTTTGAACATCAGGGATTTCATCTTTCAATCCTTCTAGCAGTCTCTTTGCTATCTCTCGAAGAAAGACGCCTGATTTGCATGCCGGATCCAAAAAAGTCGCATTTTTATCTTTCCAAATTTCTTTTGGTAGTAGGTCTAATATTTCATTTGCTAACTTTGGCGGTGTAAAGACTTCATCGCTACTAAGATTCGCCAAGCAAGAAAGAACGTCTGGATTGTAATTATTTTGCGTCCTCATAATCGAGTGATAGATAGTGAACTAAAGAAAATTCTTTAACTGGCATCGGCGAAAAGACAACCTCCCCGGTATCTGAAACTTCACGTAATGAAAATAACTTTGGACTTGGATCAAAATCAGCCAACTCAGCATATTGAAAATCCCTTCTCTTTATCATCCCGCCATTGACTAAAGACCATTCTGAAAAAATTATATAATCCTTCCCATTAGCTTTTTTTAGAGTGAGTGCATCGCCTTGTAAAATGTTCCGTTTTAACACAAAACGAATACTTTTCCTGAACTCGTCTTTACACTTGTCTTTATACAGCTTGGTATATACTTCGTTTAAGATATTGTAAAGCCGCTCAATACACGCCACGACATTATCTTCCAAAAGTTCTACCCCGTATATGCTGCTTGCCGCTAAGATAGCCATTCGTTCGAATTCGGCCTGACTCGAGCCATATTTTCTCTTTACTATTATGAGTTTTCTTTCAAGAATTGGGGCTAAAAAATTTCCATTGCCACAAGCGGGCTCAAGAAAGCGAGATTCGATTCTCTCTGTTTCGTTTTTAACTAAATCAAGCATCGCATTCACCTCTCGTTCTTGAGTGAACACTTCGCCATGATCTTTAACTCTTTGTTTTGATTTGATATGCATAAAAAACTTTATTCCTCTTCAAAGAAAGAAAAAGGTGTCAGGAACTTTTTTTCCAATGATTATCTATTTTCAGATTAGCCTTATTTTGCAAAAATTTCAACCCAAAAGAAAAAGCCCAATAAGGTTTCAGATTAATGGGCTTTTGGAAATTAGATATGGTTTTGGTTTCTGTTACTTAGAAGAATAAGTAGAAAATTTTAATTGAGCAGAAAAAAAGAAAAACCACAGAGAATACGAGCAATATGGTCGCCTCATTCTTAGATAGTCTTTTCTTATTGCATAGGTAACCGGCCACGAAAAATAACAACCCAAGCAACAAGAATAATATACTCGCTATTTTTTCCATTTTACTTCTCTCTTTCTTGTTAAAGGACAATTTCTGCTTTCAATTTACCTCTTTTTTGGGTTAATTTCAAGCGAAACGTCGGAGGAAATATAATTGAGCGAAAGCTTTGGTAAATAAAAAAAGCCGAGGTGTTTATATACCCTCGGCTCTGTGTGAAAGATCGCACTGATCGACGAGTCGTAGGTGTCTACAGCGGATCGCTCTCGTGGTTGGCGGCCATTTTCTTCTTGGTGGTCACGTTGCCAGCCGTTCTTCTTCTTCGTTTTCGCCTCTTTCTCGCCATAATACACTCTTCCTTTCCTGCCAATAGGCAGAACTAACGGAACCGTTGACTACCAACGGAAAGAACCATTGTATTATTATAACTCTCATTAAAAACCTGTGTCAAGACTTAATAACTTAAACGATAAAAAAATAAAAAAAAAGCCGCTGTTAGGTTAAACCTAGACAACGGCTTTGGGAGAAAGGAGGGGTTCAGGTTGGGCCCTTTTTTGTTTTTTCTGCTTGGAAAAAAGCTACCAGGCTAAGCTGCTCAATGTCCATGTTCAGGGTCTTCAAGCCGGCTAAAATTTCTTCTGTATGCTCCTGGCATGAATTTACCAACCTAATAAACGGTTGCTCCTTTCCGTCCTTATCTCTTACGCTGGTCAGACAAATACTAACAACCATGTCGTCGATGTAAGATTTCTTCGCGAATAGTTTGAAAATTTCGATACGAAGCGCTTGTGCTTCGCTCCATCCTAAACCGTGGATTTCGACATTCGGCATTTCTTTCTCCTTCTCTTTTTAGTATTAGGGCTTTAAAGAACTACTTATATTATATATTTTTTATTAAATTTTGTCAAGAGAAAACTCTGGTAAATAAAAAAAGCCGAGATATTTTATACCCCGGCTTTGCGTGCGAAAGTTCACGCCGATTTTCCGTTCGCTGCGCTACAGCAGAGTCTTTCTGGGATCGTCGCCTTTTTTCTTCTTGTGGGCCACACTGGTTTGCGGGTTCATGAACATAGTACACGCTCTCTTTCCCTGCCAATTAGGCAGTGTAAACGGAACCGTAAACTACCGACGGAAAGAACTGTTGTATTATTATAACTCTCATTAAAAACCCTTGTCAAGACTTAATAACTTGAACAAAAAAACCGTTAGTTACCTGCCTAACGGTTTTTATCACCACTAATCACTTATTTTTATTCTATTATATTTCTTACTCCCCTTTTTTTAGATTATTTTACCATCTTATCTTCTAAGTTCATCCAATTTCTTTTTGGTTTTATAAGGCCGATCTACATGTTTTAAAATAATTTCAGGAACGGCTGTTCCGGCGGTATTAATAATTAAATGACCACTATAGGTAATGAATTTTTCAAGTAGGGGCTCTTTTACTGTAACATCGGTTATCTTTTCGTAATCAACACTTATGGCTTCTGTCGAAAGCCAGCCTCGGTATATAATAATTCTTTTATTAGTAAAAGCATAAACATTAGCAATTTTTATATAAAACCCGTAATAAAAAATAACTAATAAAAGGGCTGATAGACCCACTATATAGGGAGGGAAAATTGCTAAACCGATACTAATTACTCCTAAAGTAAAAAAACAAATTTTTCTGTATCTGTTACCAATAGAAAATTCGTATTCTACTCTTTCCTCTGGATTCAATATTTTTTTCCATATTTTTTTATAAATCATAATTTTAATTGACCCTTAGATTATTTTACCACAAAAAATCAAAGGGACAAGTATAAGAAAACAACAGAGAAAGACCCGAGAAAACTCTCGGGTCTTTTTTTTGAATTAATTACCTGGATAAAAGATACCACAAATTGTGCCACTCAACCATGGCCCAACACCAGGCCTCTGTCTTTCCTTTATAATCATCCAGGATTACTTGGGTTGGGTCCTTATCGTCAGAACTCATTTTCTTGTGGACCGCCGCCCATATAGTGGTTTGCTCTGTTTGGGTCAAGGGTCTTCTTTTTTGTCGGAGGTCTGTGCATCCATGCTGAGCTATCTGGGTCATGGTTTAATCTCCTCTTAAAGCATAACTAATTATCAAGGAACAAACCCATTTCCAGCTCTTTTTTAAAGCCGAAAATCCATTAATTTAGTATGACTTAAGACAAAATATATGTCAAGGCTTTCATCTTTATAGTGCAGTATGTTTGTTTTTGCTTCGTTTATAGATTATCTCGCTGGAAGATATTGGATTTAATTCAGGAGGCACTTCCCTCTTTACAAGTTTAAGTTTTACTCCGTATTTGTTAAGAAATTTTTTCTTTAAGTTTATTGCCGAATCATCATCATTTAATACAAAAACATCTGGACGGAGGTTTTCTATTGGTGTTTTAAAATCAATTTTGCCTTCCTGTATTTCTTCGTCATTGATAACAACATAATCTACATTATTTAATGAGGCCATTAAAAATGCCCTGTTCATTTCAGAGTTTACTGGCCTGCCCGGACCTTTTAGTTTTTGAAGCGTATAATCACTTCCAATTCCCACAATTAAAATATCTCCTAATGACTTGCATTGCTGTATAAAAACAGAATGTCCTGCGTGAAGAACGTCAAAACATCCCGTACAGAATACTATTTTTTTGTCCTTATACTGCTCTCTTATTAGTGACAGATGTTCTTTTTTAACTATCTTTTTTATTATGTGTTCAGTCTCTTTCATTTTGATGGTCTTCAATGAATTTTTTAATTGAACGGTCGTAGGTCTTTTCCGCTTCCTTAGAAAAAAGGCAAGCCGGAATCTCATTGCTTGCCAAATGATATTTTATGCAATCACAGCAAACTCCCTTCCTGGGACAGCCGGAATAAGTGCAAGAACAATTTTTTGAATTTTCTTCTTTTTTACATTCCATATATTTTATTGTTCTTCAAATTTTACTTCTTTTGGAAACAGCAATTGGAATGGGTAGCCTACATAATTCCTTTTTATCTTTCCGCAAGCAAGACCTTTAAGGAAATCTATCATTTCTTGTGTAATTTTCTTAGGATTTACTGTTTCGTCTTTGCCAATATATTCAATCTCCACGAAATCTCCAAGCCCCTTTACTGAATCTACTGCAACCTCATAATCTTTATACATCCAAGTTTTCCTTAATTTATCAACCTTAACAATAGATTTAAAATTAAGAGTATCTAATATCTTTTTAATTTGGCTTAAATCTTCTACCTTGGTTTCATATTCATCGCAATAATTACTTTTTCCATTTTCATCATAATGCCAGTTTTTGTAATTTATAGAGTATTTACCACCTGAATCTCTCAACCTTAACCATTCTTTAACGGGGCGAACCTCAATAAAATTCCGATGGGTTGGAGAAAAATACTCATCTACTTGATGCTTTTCTGATTTAAACTCAGCATTCTTTTCTAAAAACCCTACCAATGGTTTGCTATTTTCAATATTAACTTGAATTTCAATTTCAACATTTTTCATAATATAAATTCTATTTCTACTTTACCAAAAAATCGCCTTCTTGGCTATTTTTTCAAGGGTAGTTTTTTGCGGAAAAAAAAGAGGCTTAAAAAAGTAAGCCTCATGCGAAAAAAGTATGTAAAAGAGCAATAAGCAGGAAAGAGGGTGTGAAGCAATGGTCATCAGGACTGTCCTTAGAGTTTTTTGCGTTCGAAAAAAAAGTTACTACGTCTGGAGACGCTGTTAACGTCTCGGGGACACCTTTGCGTGCAAAACGCTTAAAGCGTCGTTACTTCCAAGTTACCACTTCAAGCACCCTCTTCCCTTAACTGACTCTAAGAACCTCTATTTTTATTTTATCAAATACCAAAGCCCTGTCAACCCCGTTAGGGGTTAGTAAACCTTTAACGGGGTTGACAGAATAAAAAAACGTGGTAGAATTGGGGTAATTAGTATAATTATAGTATGAAAACAAATATACTTATTTTTATTTTTGTCGGTGCTGTTTTAGTGAGTTTGGCTTACCTGTCGTTTTCGCTTATTCCGAATTTTAAAGAAATTCCAAAACATGTTTTTTGGAAATCGCAAAAAGAACTTCTTCAAGCTCAAGTAGGCGCATCTCTAAGAAATAATTTAGAATCCGAGGATTCTAATCCTATCTCTAATCCTGAGTCCGGTTCTGAACCCGGGCCAGAATCCAGTCCTGCTCCGACCCCAACTCCCAGCCCCGGCCCTGGTTCTTCTTCAAGTCCAAATCCAAGTTCTAGCCCTAGCACAAATCCAAGTTCTAATCCTACACCTAGTCCCGTCCCTACACCCCTGGACCAAAAACCTTCTGTTTCAATTAATACTTATATAGTTTCCGGTCCAAAAAAAGGAGAAATTATAGAGGAAACAAATAAGGTGACTTTTGAATTTGAATCAGTGGTTTCTCCGGAAGAAACTGAAGGATATATAAAATTTGAAACGAAGGTTGAAGGAATTGATGATAACTGGAAAAGCACTTATTCCAGCCAGAGAACAATAAATTTTCCTTCTGGTCCCAAAGAATACACTTTTCTGGTTAGAGCAAAAATTAATAATATAGTAGACCTAACCCCGGCAAAAAGAACTTTTAAAATAAATACTTCTCCTTATTTTGAAAAGGTACAAATTTATCTTGTGCGAATTCCAAGCTCTTATTATCCTTCTTCTTTAATAACATTGAATAGTTACCTCACAAGGGAAGAGGAAATTAACATTACCGGCTGGCGCATTGAAGGACAAAAAGGAGGATTTACCATCCCTCAAGCAATAGAAAAATATAACCATTTCTTTTACAGCCAAATATCTAATAAAAATTTACCCCTTAAAGATATTTTTGTTAAGTACACCGATAAAATATATCTCTCAAGCGCTTTAAATCCTTTAGGAAGAAATAAAAATTTCCGGCTTAATAAATGTTTTGGTTATTTAGCAGAAGAACGTGATTTTGCCATTAATTTTTATAATAGTTGTCCGAAACCAAAAAGAGATGATGAAGAAACCCTTAACCTTGATACTTGTTGCCAAAAATATATTCTTGAAAAAAGAACCTGTGAAATACCAGATTATTGGGAAAACCCCAGGGTTGCCGGAGATTCAGAATGCGTAGATTATATCCTTGATAATTTTAACTATATTGGCTGTTATAATAATTACTCAAAAGACGAGGATTTCTTAAAAAATGAATGGCATATTTACATGAATAGGGATTTTGTCAGTCCCGGATTTCACATGCTTTATTTACGAGACCAAAACGGTCTTTTGGTAGACAAACATCTTTACGGTTCACCTTGCTGCGATTAATCAAAAAATGATTGGGATGGCTTCCCAATCATTTTTTGACTGCAATGATTTTATATTCTTTACCCGCCGAATCTTCTTTGACGACGGGCATATTCTCTGAGAGCTTCGTCTAAATCCTTTTCAGTAAAGTCCGGCCAAAGTTTCTTGGAAAAATATAACTCCGAATAAGCTGCCTGCCAAAGCACAAAATTAGAAAGGCGTTTCTCTCCTCCGGCTCGAATAATCAAATCAGGATTAGGTAAACCAGCTGTTGAAAGAAAGCTTTCAAATAAACCCCCGGTAATTTTTTCAGCCGGGATTTTTTTCTTAATAATTTCTTGAACCGCTCGTAAAATATCCCACCTACCGCCGTAACTTACGGCTAAATTTAGCTGAAGTTTTTTATTATTAGCGGTTGCGGCCTCAACTTTTTTTATTACTTTTTGTAAAGATTTTGGCAGTTTATCTTTTTGACCAATTATTTTTACTCTTACTCCTTCTCTTTTATACTTTTCATTTCCTTGATATTTTTTCAGATATTCAGATAAACCCTCTTCAAATAATTTCATTAAGTATTTAACCTCCTTTTTTGACCTATTCCAATTTTCTGTTGAAAAACCAAAAGCCGTTAAGACCTTTACTCCTTTATTTTTACACCATTCACAAAAGTCAATAAGGTTTTGATAACCCTTATAATGTCCTTTTGGAGTCAGTAGTCCCCTCTTTCGGGCCCAACGACGGTTTCCGTCAGGAAATAAAACAATATGATATGGGACTTTTTTCATATTTTGTAATTCTTATGGATTCTTTTTCTTGATATTTAGCAAGTAAAAACCCACAAGCAAAAGAAAGTAAAGTAATCAAAATTACAACAATTAATAATATTATATCATTAAAGTGACTTTTGACAAATTGGTTTATCTTTGATAACATATAAATAATGGCAAAGACCAAATCAGCCGGTTCAACAAAATTAGGGAGGGATTCCAGGTCTCAAAGGCTTGGGGTGAAAATCTTCGCCGGACAGCGAGTAAAGCCGGGAATGATTATTATCCGACAACGCGGCACAAAATTCCTTCCGGGTAAAAATGTAAAAAAGGGAAGAGATGATACCCTTTATGCAAAAAAAGCCGGGGTTGTTTGTTTTGCCACAAAAAGAAAAAAACTATTTAATCAATCACAGCGACGACTAAAAGTTGTTAATGTAAACCCAATTAAATAATTTCGCCGAAGGCGAAATTATTTAACTGGGCGAACCTTAATTCCCTTTTTAATAAACTCTCTGAATAATGGATGGGGCCTCAATGGCCTCGATTTAAATTCTGGATGAAATTGAGTGCCGACGAAGAAGGGATGTTTGGAGATTTCAATAATTTCTACCAAATCCTTCTCAGGATTAATACCAGCCATTATTAGCCCGTTCTTTTCTAAAATATCCCTATAATCATTGTTTAACTCGTAACGGTGTCTGTGGCGCTCAGATATTATTATATTGCGATTCCTGCGATTCTTGGTGCCCTTGTAAGCCTTAAAGCTAATACTCCCCGGATTTATTTTACATTTATAAGCGCCCAATCTCATTGTTCCTCCATATTTTTTCTCTTTTAAGAGATCTTTTTGTTCTGGTATTACATCAATCACTGGTGCCCGAGAATTTTTATGAAACTCTGTAGAATTCGCCTTTCTTAAACCGCAAATATTTCTGGCAAATTCCACTACTGCCAACTGCATTCCTAAACAAAGTCCCAAAAAAGGGATTTTTTGTTTTCGACAAAATTCAATTGCCTTTATTTTCCCTTCTATTCCCCTATTTCCAAAACCACCGGGCACTATTACTCCATTAAATTTCTTTAATTCTTTAAGCGCTTGAGGTTTTTTTTCGTAATCTTCGGAATCAAGCCAGGTAATTTTAGGTTGAACTTTTAAAAAATAACAAGCATGTTTTATTGCTTCAATTATTGAAATATAAGAATCCATTAGAGTAAACTTTCCAGTTTTAAAATATTTACCAACTATTCCAATTTTAATCTCTTTTTTTGAATGATGAATAACTTTAACTAACTTTTGCCAATCTCTCAAATTGCTTTTTTTGGATTTTAAACCAAACTTTTTT